>OBYP01000369.1_pt1 | contig 44531 bp, 38 predicted proteins | sample 1501461 | NCBI WGS metagenome assembly OBYP01 (sample SAMEA2580201, study PRJEB22360) | human gut metagenome | biome: human gut; feature: human-associated habitat; material: faeces | place: Denmark | collected 2008/2010 | reverse complement strand
CATAAAAATTCTCCTTATAATATAATTTTTTTTGAAATCAGTTTGCCAAACGGAAGTGTGTGATTTGGCCGCTTTTTGACAGAAAATATCCTTTATTGGCTTGGATTCATATTCATACTATTTTATAAGGATACTCTGTTTAAAAGCAGTGTGTATACAAATATTTTTCTGTGTGACTATTGTACTATGTATGTGACGATAGGGCTGTAAACGGCTTTATTATTTGTATTTCCTGCCTAAATGACGCTCCTTAGTTATAACGGTTGTGTGCTCAGCAGGGCCGCCGTTGTCTAATGATAGAGAAGCCAATTGGTTTTTGTCAGGCGGCATACCGGTAAATTTCGGCCTGGATGGCTGAAGATTTGGCTGAGGATTTATTATGAAACAACCGTTCCTTTTCAATACGATAATTAGCAATACATTTATTTCTAATGCATTTAATTTGATATAAAAAACGTTTATGAACGAAATAAAATTCCCTCTTTTCAATTCGGATTTCATATGATATACTCCAATACATGCAGATATAGTTCATCGGTAGAACGCTAGCTTCCCAAGCTGGAGAGACGGGTTCGATTCCCGCTATCTGCTTTTTTTATTGCCTGAATACCTTAAAAATCAAGGTATTCGGGCTTTTATTTTTTACTAATGCTTATTTTATCGTACGTAAAACCTGAAGGACACCATCATTCATATTCGTATCTGCGACAAAACGCGTCAGACCTTTGATTTCCTTTCTTGCATTCCCGATGGCATAGCTGTAATCCGCGCGCAGCAGCATGCTGGCATCATTCATATTATCGCCGAAGGCCATGGTTTCCTGCGGTGAAATTCCGTGCATGTTCTGATATTCGGAAAGTGCAATCCCCTTATCTGCATTAATCGGCGTAAAATTCATCCACTGCTTTCCAGCGCACACAAGCTGCAGCTCCCGGTGTCCATGCCATTTCTGATACAGCCCCTGATGCGCGATTTCTTCAGCGGCTGTGGGATGATACAGCTCCACGCTGAGAATCCCGTCATCGGCAGGCAAATCCTCAGGCATTCTCCTCAACTTGGTGATATCCAGCTGATACCCTTCTGTCAGCCAACGGTAAAGCTCATCGGCGCCTTCTTTTACATACCCGTCCTTCAGTGCGGAAATATAGGTCGTGCAGCCGGGAAGCGCTTCAATTTCCCGAACCAGCTCCATAGCCAGTTCATGCCGGATTGTATAGCATGACAGCAGGCTGCCCTGATAAATCGTACGAGCGCCGTTGTCGCAGATAAAAAGAATATCATCAATTACGGGAGCAAACAGTTTTTTCAGGCTCGAATAAGAACGTCCAGATACCGCGGCAAAAAGGATTCCGGCTTTTTTCAGACGCCGTATCTGGTCAAAATATTCCGGATTCAGCTCATGTCCGCCATCAGGCACAAGCGTGCCGTCCACATCGGAACAGATCAATTTAATCATAGAAAACCTCCCTCAGTCTTCTGTATTCAGAAACAACGGTAATACGCAGCTGCCCGAACCGTTGGTTATTACCGTAAAAATATATTATTTATTGTAGTCTTAACAAAGGGAATCCGTCAATACGGGTCTGAGAAAAAAAGAATTAAAAAAGAAACATAATTTTTTCCCCTTGATTCGCCCCAATTCAACAATTTCTTTTTTCATAAGGCTATGTTATGATAAAGAAAGCAGAAATTCAGGGGAAATGACGGCAGACGGCCGTCAGATCCGGTAAGAGGTAAAGGAGAGCTCATGCAGGATTTTCGGATGGAAACCTTTCTGGCGGTATGCCGGAATCTGAATTATACAAAAGCTGCGGAGGAACTGTGCATTACACAGCCAGCGGTATCCCAGCATATAAGACATCTGGAGGAATACTATGGCACCAGGCTTTTTATCAGCGAGGGAAAAAAGATGGTGCTCACCGAAGCCGGGCGGCTTCTTCAGAGCGCGGGCCTGACCATGCGCCACGACGAGTGCGCCCTGAAGGAACAGATGGCCAGGGCCGGCGCGGAGGGCCGCAGTCTGCATATGGGGGCAACCATGACCATTGGCGAGTTCGTGCTTCCCTTTATGCTCAACCGTTTTATGTTGAACGAGCCGGAAGCCACCGTTCATGTCACTGTAGCCAACACAACGGACCTGCTGCGCTCCATTGACGAAGGAAAGCTGGATTTTGCGCTGGTGGAAGGCTATTTTTCGGGTGGAGATTACGACTACCAGATATATTCCACCGAAAAATATATCCCGGTAGCGGGCGCCGCCTACCAGCTGCAGGCCTCATCGCGGGGGAAAAAGCTGCTTCGCACCGAGGATTTGCTTTCGGAACCCATTCTCATCAGAGAACAGGGCAGCGGTACAAGAGAGGTTCTGGAACGAATACTGGAGGGAAAAAACCTTGCGGTAAGAGATTTCCGGAAAATCCATGAAATAAACAATCTACAGGTTATGAAATATCTGATCCGCGAAGGCCGCGGAATTACTTTCCTTTATGAGGCAGCGGTCCGCCAGGAGATTGAGCAGGGCATTCTGCGCGAAATCAGGCTGAAGGATTTCAGCGTGGAGCATGATTTCTATTTTGTATGGAGAAAAGGAAGTATTTACGGTTCGGAATATAAAGAGATTTTTAAACAATTGAAGGGTGAAGAATACGATGGAAAAGAAACGCGGGAATGAGATGACGGGCAGGGAATATAAAGATGGGGGAAATAGCAGGGGAGATGGTAAACGGAGAGAAAAGGGGAACTGGGATGGTAAAGTCAGAGTTAGTAAAAGCAGGGATGATATAAGTAGCGATAGTAAAGGTAGGCATAATAAAAGCAGTAATGTGGTGGCACAGAATTTTATTGGGAAGGAAAGCGTTAGTAAGAGGGTGAAGGTGAGGAAGGATAAAATTATGAGCGGACGGCCTTCAGATGGAAGAGGGGCGGCAGGTAGGACTTCGGCAGGGAAATATAAAGATGAGGAGGAAAAATCTGCTGCTGGGAGAAATATGTACGGTAAAGCAGATGGAAGGTCTGTATCTGGTAGAACCATATCAGGAAAATCGACGGACGGGAAATCTGTAGCCGGTAGAAATATGTCAGGAAAATCGGCATATGGAAAAAATGTTTCTCAAAAATATACATCTGGTCAGGACAAATCCTCTGGCAGACAACAGTACGATCAAAGAAATAAGTCTGTGAGTAAAAAAAATGAGGTAGATGCAAAAAGTGATATAGCCCAAAGAAGCGGCAGAAGAGAAACAAAGTGTCCATATGAAAAGAAGTGCGGCAGCTGCAGGTATCTGTATCTGTCCTACGAAGAGCAGCTGAGGAAAAAAGAAGCTTTTGTCAGGCAGGAACTGGAAAAATGTCCTGAACTGAAAGGCCATTTTAATCCGATTATCGGCATGGAGAATCCATGGAATTACAGAAACAAGGTAACAGCAATTTTTGACAGAGACAGAAAAGGCAATCCCGTATCTGGAGTTTACGAGGAAGGAACCCATAATGTAATTCCGGTGGAGCGCTGTCTGATAGAGGATGAACTTGCAGACCGGATTATCGGTACGATCCGCGGAATGCTGAAATCTTTTAAAATTAAGGTTTATGATGAGGATACCAGATACGGACTGCTGCGTTATGTCTTGGTACGAAGAGCCTTTGCCACCGGCGAGGTTATGGTGGTATTGGTTACGGCCTCACCGGTGCTTCCTTCAAAAAGGAATTTTACGAATGCATTGCTGAAAGCTCATCCGGAAATCACTACAGTGATTCAGAATGTAAATACGCGTACTGACAGTCTGATATTGGGGGACAAGCAGCAGGTCCTTTATGGAAAAGGCTATATTGAGGATGTTTTGTGCGGCTGCAGATTCCGTATTTCCCCGGCTTCTTTTTACCAGATTAATCCGGTGCAGACGGAAAAACTGTATAAGAAGGCCATAGAGTTGGCTGGTCTGAAGGGAACAGAAACAGTAATCGATGCTTACTGTGGAATCGGAACGATTGGCCTGATTGCTTCTTCCAAGGCAAAAAATGTGATTTCTGTGGAACTGAACCCGGATGCGGTAAAGGATGCTATTGTGAATGCCAAAATAAACGGGATTAAGAATGTGCGTTTTTATAAAGCAGATGCTGGACAGTTCCTGACGCAGATGGCTGAGGAAGGCGCTAAGGCGGATGTATTGCTGATGGATCCGCCTCGGAGTGGGAGCACGGAAGAGTTTCTGCAAAGCGCAGCATTGCTTGGACCTGAGAAAATTGTGTATATTTCCTGCAATCCGGTGACTTTGGGGCGGGATTTGATGGTGCTTAGGAAGTTGGGGTATCGGGCAGAGGAGGTTTGGCCGGTGGATATGTTTCCGTGGAGCGGACATGTCGAGTCGGTAATAATGATGCGGAATTGTGGTTCGAAGAAAAAATAGAGAAATAAACCACAATATATAGTGGCTTTTCGCAAAAAAACGGGAGAAAAATCGGGCAAAAAGTGGCCGATTTTGACCCCGTTTTTTGGGCCTTTCCATAGATGTGTGAGAAAAGTCTATAGATTAGGAAGGAAAAATTCAGAGGATATTTAAACAGTCCTGTCACATAGGATACCGAGCGGAAGAGGCAGCCCTTGGCATTGAGTCAAGGGGATTTTTGAATGGCATTGGAATAGAATAAAACGATAGCTGGCTGCTGGGGATGACCCGTAGGTGCCATCCGGCAAATTAAACGTTGCTTAATTCGTCATTTTATTTTTCCCCAAATGGCTGCGGATAAAGGAGAAGCAGTCACTTTAGAGAGAGCCGTTACATCTATTTATTTTACGAAGGGCTTATCTCCTGCAAATTAATTACGGAAGATAAGCCTGGTTGCTGCGGTCAGCCAAGCTCACAGTCATTCACGGCCTGCATCGCTATGTCGGAAGTAATCTGTTCCGCCTTGCCGCTTTCTCCAATCGGCAGGCTGGCAGTGCAAACTTACGGAGAATTAAATGACCGGGAACTGGCGGCTGTGATGGAAGAGTGGAAAGCGATGGCAGATAGTGGCTGGGGAGAAGAACTGTTTTACCGACCCATTCAGACCGAGAAGGGTGAGATTTATATTGGGTTCTGGGATACAGATAATAATGATAACCTGTTTATAAAAACAGAGGAGGAGTTTCGGCGGGACTGCCTGGGAGGAAGTCAGATTGGACAGGTGCCGCAGCTTTAAGAGTAAGTCTTTCAATACAATTTTTCAATGCAAGTCCAGAACAGTGGATAAACGCGAAAAGAACAAATGTTCTAAAAACGTATTGCGATCTCAAGTCTGCTCCTGTATAATAGGAGCAGAAAGAGGAGGCGTCAGATCAGATGATTCGGTTATTTGAGTTTCGGGATTTGGATAGAATTATGGAGATCTGGCTGGAGGGAAATCTGAAGGCTCATCCATATATAAAAGAGGAGTATTGGAGACAGAATTATGAGACAGTCCGCTCTGTTTTACCAAATGCAGAGGTGTATGTGTTTGAGGAAGACGGGGAGGTCCAAGGTTTCATTGGAATGGACGCAGAATACATTGCAGGATTATTTGTTGCAGAGGGACACCGAGGGCAGGGGATCGGCCATCAGCTGATTTCAGAGGTAAAGAGGAAAAGGCGCCTGTCACTGCATGTATATGAAAAGAATATAGGCGCTGTGGCATTCTACCGGGCGGAAGGGTTCCGTGTTGAAAACAGAATGACAGAGAAAGAAACCGGGGAACAGGAGTATCTGATGGTGTTTCATGAGGACAGCGAATAAAGCGGGGGGAGCATATTTTGGAAAATGCAGTATAGTGATTTAATCATCATTCACATATATGATAACGGCGATTTGGCATTATATAGAGTTAATTCATGCATTCATGAAGAAATTCTCTTGTTTGTTGGTACGAGATATGATACACTCCAGGTAAGTTTAGTGCCGTTTATATAAAGTGGAGGGTGATTATCTTGGAAGTCAGTTACAAAAAATTATGGAAGATGCTAATCGATAAGGATATGAAGAAAAAAGATTTGCAGGCTGTATCTGGAATTAGTTGGGCATCCGTTACAAAGCTTTCGAAGAATGAAAATGTCAGCATGGAAGTTCTAATGAAGGTATGTATGACCATGAACTGTGATATTGGTGACATCATGGAGTTGATTCCTACAGAAGACGAAAAAAAGCAGGAATGAGGTGGATTTCATGGCACACAAAAGCAATTTAAGATTGTTGATTAGTAAAGCAAGTCCTCATACCATAAAGAAATTTGAATTGATTGAAGAGTATGTTAAGTCTTGGGCTCAAAAATTGATGTTGAACAGTTTTTGCAATACCTTGGTTTTTATTGATTGTATGTGCAACAGCGGCATTTATATCAATGATGAAACAGGTTTGCAAATAGAAGGGACTCCTGTACGGGTAGCAAAAGTGCTTCTGGATGTTGCAAGGACATACCCGGGTAAAAATATTGAGATATATTTCAATGATATTGACTCGTCAAGAGTAGAAGAACTTAAAAAACATCTTCCCAACGATGAACGAAATTTTCATATCATTACTCAAGTTGGAGATGCTAGTGAATTCTTGCAAACAATTGGTCCACAGCTTTATGATGCTAAGTACCTTCATTATTTCCTCTTGTATGATCCCTATGATGCATCTATTGATTGGGAGGCATTATTCCCCTTTTTTAGAAACTGGGGAGAGGTGCTGATTAATCATATGGTATCAGATCCTGTCAGAGCAATTACCAAGGTTAAGCGAACTGTGACAAAAGAAAAATATGAAAATACATATCTTGCAGATTTTGAAAAGCTAGTGCCTTATGGTAGTGATAAGAGAGCATATGAAAGTCGGGTAAAAGAAATCATTACCACGTTGAAGGGAAATCGTAAGTATTATGTAGCGGCATTCCCATTTTATAATAGTCAAAATTCCCAAGTGTATAGTCTGCTTCACTGTACCAGCAATGAAGAAGGATTTAAACTATATAAAAGGAGCGCCTGGAAAGTATTCGATGGACAGTCATCAACAAAGCATATGCATGGAGACCCGAATCAGCTGGTTTTGGATTTTGGACTGGATGCAAACGGAATAATTTCTACAAAAACGGATGAATCCTGTTTTACTGTACAGGATATTGCGAAGTATCTTAGTCGAGAATTTTCTGGACGCAAGGATGTTCCTCTTGACGAACTGTGGAGACATCTCGACAATCATCCAGTATTTCCTTCTGATGGATTTAGAAAAGAAATCAAAGACGATCTTAAAAATATGTACGGTGTTACACAACGATTGGAATATAACCTCAAAACGGGGAAGAAGGAGTATTTATTTTCTTTCAAATAGCTAGATTAAGGATGAAATTAATTTGAAAACTATTAAACGTAAAACCATGCTTTATCAAACAAGAGTAGAGTATGGTGACTTTACAATGAATCATGTACAGGGGTGTGCTCATGGGTGTAAATTCCCCTGCTATGCTTTCCTATTAAAAAAGCGATTTGGACAGGTTAAGGACTATGAGCAATGGCTGGAGCCTTGCCTGGTGTCAAATACATTGGAACTGTTGGATCGAGAGATACCGCGGCTTCGCAATAAAATACAGTCTGTACAGCTTTGTTTTTCAACAGATCCATTCATGAACGGATACCCTGAAGTAAGTACAATGAGTATCGCAGCAATTCGTAAACTGAATCAAGCCGGTATTCGTTGCATAACACTTACAAAAGGTATTCTACCGATGGAACTAGCTCAGCTTTCTCTTGAAAATGAGCATGGGATAACATTGATTTCTTTGGATGAAACCTACCGTAAAAAAATGGAACCAGGTGCCGCCCCTTATGCGGACCGTCTGGTAGCTTTGAGAGCCTTGCATGATGCTGGGTGCAAAACCTGGGTAAGCATTGAGCCATACCCCACTCCGAATCTGATAGAACAGGATTTGCAGGAAATTTTAGATACTGTGAGCTTTGCGGATAGGATTATCTTTGGGAGGACCAATTACTGTAAAGAAGTGAATGCTTACAACCTACACAAAGCATTTTACAATCAGATGGCGGATCAGGTTACAGCATTTTGTGAACAACACGGTATTCAATGCCATATAAAAGAGAAAACTATTACAGAAGGATGAGGGAATAATCATGGCGCTTTTGCAGGATTTGATCCAACAAATCGATGATCCGGCGTTGCGTGAGCGGATTTTGCAGGAAACAAATAAACTAGCAAAACAGAAGAAGTTTGGATTGGTGTTTGAAGAACACCTACCAGAATGTACACCACTTTATGATGTGCCAATTCGAGTTGGCTCTAAGGTTGCGCGGAAAACTGGATATGTCAGAGACATCTATACTGTTCTGAAAATAGATGGTGATAGCGCTCTGTGCGACCGCCGAGAGACTCATGAACAAGCAATTTTACGAATGGATGAAATCGTAGTAATCGCAGAATTCGGTGAGCCCATTTATCCTACTCTTAAAACATTGGATTATGTTGAGAACGCCCCGGATAGCGATCTTTGGCATACGTTGATTGAAGCTGATAACTTTCATGCACTCCAGCTCTTGGAGTACCTGTATGCAGAAAAGGTTGACTGTATCTACATCGATCCGCCCTACAACACGGGAGCCAAGGATTGGAAATATAACAACGATTATGTAGATGGTTCTGACGCTTATCGCCATAGCAAGTGGCTGTCTATGATGGAAAAGCGCCTGAAGCTTGCTAAGAAGTTGCTAAACCCGAAAGATTCGGTTCTCATCGTTACTATTGATGAAAAGGAATATTTGCACGTTGGTTGTCTGCTGGAAGAAATATTCCCTGAAGCGAGAATGCAAATGATAACAAGTGTCATTAGTGCAAAGGGTATAGTTCGTGCAGGACAGTTTTCCAGAGTCGAAGAATATATTTTTATCATCGAGTTTGGTGCATCTTCTCTTGTTTCAACTATTTATAATATGCTTGATAACGAAATAAAAAAGGAACCTGAAAGAAGTATTGAATGGTTGGGATTTAGGCGAAGAGCACCACAAGCTAAAAGAACATCCAGGCCAAATCAGTTCTATCCTATTTTCGTTCGCAATAGTGATGGGACTATTCACTCTATCGGAGATGTAGTTAAAGCAGGCATAGATAGAAATACTGTTCCTGTTCCAAATGGCTGCACTGCTTTATGGCCGCTTAGCAAGGATGGGGACGAACGACTTTGGAGTTTAGTTCCAGAACAAGCTCGACTTAATTTCAGTAAGGGTTTTTTGAGAGTAAGCAACTGGAACGGTGCTAATCAAACTGGAACAGTATATTATTTGCCATCTGGAACTATTGAAGATATAGAAAGCGGAAAAGCTGTTATCACAGGGTACAACCCAGACGGTTCCGTAATTGCTCTATATAGCAACGAAGGTGTTACTCCGCCTAAACGAGTTTGGAACATGAAATCCCATAATGCCGAAACATATGGTACAAACATCATAAATAATATGATCGGGAAACGCTTTAACTATCCAAAATCAGTATATGCTGTTTATGATACTATACGTTTTTTTGTTGCAAATAAGCCCGATGCCCTTATTGTAGACTTCTTTGCAGGATCCGGTACAACGCTCCACGCTGTAAATCTAATAAACACAGTGGATGACGGACGTCGTCGTTGCATCATGGTAACAAACAACGAAGTTTCAGAGGCAGAAGCGAAAGAACTGTCAGCACAAGGGTATAATCCAGGTGATGATGAGTGGAATAAACTTGGTATTGCACGCTATGTTACATGGCCCCGAACAGTCTGTTCTATTAAAGGGGATAATATAGAAGGTGTCCCCCTTAACGGAAATTATGGGTGTAATATAGAACAATATACCGAGACTGAAGGTGAAGTGACTAATCCGAAAACCGGGAAAAAGATTCGAGGAAAAGTATATAAAAAGGTTAAAATTCCTGCTTATCCTGAATTGGCAGATTTGAAGATGGCGGATGGATTCAAAGCCAATGTTGCATTCTTTAAATTGAGTTTTCTTGACAAGACATCTGTCGCGTTGGGAAGACAGTTCAAAGAACTGCTCCCGGTTCTTTGGATGAAAGGTGGGGCTATCGGTAAATGTCCAATATTAGATAAAGGTGATTTGCAGATCATGTTTGTTCTGCCGGTAAACAAGATGGCTATCTTGATTGACGAAATCTTTTATCCAGAATTTGATAAGCAGATGACCCAGCATCCGGAAATCCAAACGGTATTCATTGTAACGGATTCTGAACCGGCTTATCGCGAAATGATTCGTAATTATGATGGTAAGAACTGTTATCAGCTTTACCGTGATTACTTAGATAATTTTCGCATCAATATAGGGAGGTGATAGAGATGAAAGTTGAATTATTCCCTTTTCAGAAGAGAGCCCTCGCGAATATTCGTATGAAAACAGCAGAGGCTATGGGGAGTTATCATCGGACGCATGCCCCACAGGTGGTTTCCTTTACTGCACCTACTGGTGCAGGTAAGACAATTATTATAGCTTCCCTGATTGAGAGTATTTTCTTTGGTGACGAAAGTTATATAGAACAACCTAGTTCTATTATTGTATGGTTGTCAGACTCTCCACAGTTGAATGAGCAATCTAAGCTGAAAATTGATACGAAAGCGGACAAAATTCGCCTTGGTCAGTGTGTCACAATTAGCGAGGATTCTTTTGATCAAGAAGTATTTGAAGATGGACATATCTATTTTCTGAATACGCAGAAGCTTTCCACAACGTCAAAACTAACTCAAAATGGTGATGGTCGGACCCACACCATTTGGCAGACTATTGCAAATTCTGTGCGTGATAAAAGCGATAGACTTTACTTTATCATCGATGAGGCACATCGAGGTATGCAGGGAAAAGAGGCCAGTAAGGCTACTACCATTATGCAAAAGTTCATCAAGGGCAGCAGCGAGGATAGTATCCCGCCTATGCCGGTAGTAATTGGTATGTCTGCGACTACACAGCGATTTAATGCCTTGGTAGAGGGGACAGCTTCCACGATTCACAAATGTGTTGTTACAGCTGATGAAGTACGATCATCTGGTCTTCTGAAGGACAGAATTGTTATTACATATCCGGAAGAGGATGCAATCAATAACGATATGGCTATTCTACAGGCAGCAGCCGATGATTGGAAAGAAAAGTGGGAGCATTGGACACAATACTGCTTTGAGCAGCACTATGCCTATGTAAATCCAATTCTGATTGTACAGGTTCTGAATGGCAGTGGGAGCAATTTAACAGATACGGATTTGGATGACTGCCTTAGAAAGATTGAAGAACGCACTGGAATCAAGTTTGATGCTGGCCAGGTAGTCCATACTTTTGGCCAAACTACTTCTACTATTCGGGTGAACGGCCTCAATGTTCGTTATGAAGAACCTTCCCGCATTGCAGAGGACAGGAATATTCGCATTGTATTCTTTAAGGAAAATCTGTCAATTGGTTGGGATTGCCCTCGTGCAGAAACTATGATGTCCTTTAAACACGCCAACGATGCCACTTATATCGCCCAGCTCCTTGGGCGAATGGTGAGAACACCAATGCAGATGCATATTCAGGTAGATGATGTTTTGAATGATGTTCATCTCTATTTACCATACTTCAATGAGGATACAGTCAAGGGTGTTGTAGCAGCGCTTCAAAACAGCGAAGGCGGAGAAATTCCGATGGACATTTATGGTGAATCAATGTCTGAAAGAAGATTTGAAACTTTGACAGTCAAACCCAAGAAGAAAAACGGATCGATATCAGTACCTGGTCAGCTGACATTGGACAATTTTATCAACCATGGTACAACAAATCAGGAGCGCACGGATTCAGAATCTTTTTCTGCAAATAGAGACGTCCAAAAGAAACAAGAGTCCACAGCAACCGGAAATTCTGCTGATCAAGGCCAATCGCACGAATTACAGATATTTGCTCAAACACAGCCTGTATCAACCAATGAAGATGCAAATCCATCTGACATTGTAGCGAACAATGTAATTCCTGAGAACAACACAGAATTGCCAATACAGGACGCCGATGACGCTCCAAATGAAGCACCTTCCGAGGATTTATTTGACCGAGAAGCGGTAAGGAAATTCATCAATGCTGCAGGCTTACTCTCCTATAATGTCAGAGGGTTACGAATCAACGACTATCTAAAATCCTTGTACAGAATGGCACATCTGCTTACAATGTCTGGATTGTATCGTAAAGCTATCCGGGAAGTACAATCTGAAATTGCTGGTATGATTCATGATTATGTTCAGGAGTTGAAAGCTAAGAATAAGTATAAAGATTTGGAGTTACAAGTCAAACAGTTCAAGTTGGCTACGCAAATTTTCGATGCATTTGGCGAGACAGTCGACAACTACTTAGTATACGATTTATTTACCACTACAGATACCGATATTGATCGACAATTCCGTATAGCAGATATGAAACTGGGCAACGAAGGAATTGGTATGTTCTACGGCAACAAATATATAGATGCTGTAGATCCGAATGGATTTAAGGTAGATGTTATTTTGTTCGTTGCTGATGGCGAATGCATGAATAAGCTATACGAATATGCGGAAACTCGTTTTCATGGTATGAATGATGATTACAGAAAATACATTGCAACTATTGATTCCGAGAACATCCGTCGGCAGTATGATAGTATTGTGTCAGACGGTGACATAATTAGTAAGCACAATTTTCGTCTGCCAGAATCTATTCAAGTTCCTCACGAAAGTGGTGGTAACGAATACAGAAACCATCTCTTTGTAAGTGAAGTTACAGGTGTGGCCAAGCTAAAGCTGAATGATTGGGAAACTGGCGTAATTGAGGAGGAGCAAGAACAGGGCGACTTTGTTTGCTGGATTCGCAATCCATCTAGAGGATCGTGGGCTTTATGTATTCCCTATGAAATCGGTGGCGAAATGAAACGAACTTACCCGGACTTCATTGTGATAAGAAAAGATAAAGTGCTTGGATATGTAGTAGATATTTTGGAGCCGCATAATCCAGATGACAAAGATAATCTTGGTAAAGCGAAAGGATTTGCGGAATATGCCAGACAGAATCCAGGCATAGGACGAATTCAGTTAATCCGAATGGGCAAAGATGCCGCCAAGTATAATCGTTTTAAGCGTTTGGATATGTCGAAAAGTTTTGTACGGGACAAGGTATCTCATGCCATGAGCAATGATGAGTTGGATCGGATTTTTGAAACAGATGGTTTTTTCATGTAGAAGAAAAGGAGTAGCCACAGGATTTGAGGTGAATCTGCCTGTGGCTACATATTTGTTACAAAAAATTGTGGACGTACTGGAAACTTAGTGAAAATAGCATACTTAGGAAAATTTCAGTTTTTGGAAAAGAAAGATGTTGTCGGAACAACCACTTTTTTTGAAACATACCATAAGGCTTCTAACCGTGAGGTGGTGATATGGCAATTTGGAATCCATGGCATGGATGTAGGAAAATCAGCCCTGGCTGTTTGAACTGCTATGTGTATCGCAGAGATGCCGAATTCGGGAAAGACAGCAGTATTATAGCCAGGATATCCAGCTTCGATCTGCCGGTTAAGCGTAATCGAAAAGGTTTATATAAATTACAGCCGGATGAGAGATCGGTGTATACTTGTATGACCTCAGATTTTCTTGTAGAAGAAGCGGATGAATGGCGGCCTGAAGCATGGAAGATGATCTGGGAGAGGGGTGATCTGCATTTTGTAATTATTACAAAACGAATTCATCGATTCCGGGTTGGACTTCCAAAAGACTGGGAAGAAGGATATGACAATGTAACAGTTTGCTGTACTTGTGAGAATTAGAATAGGGCTGATTATCGGCTCCCTATTTTTCTGAATTTACCAATCAGGCACCGGACGCTCATTCATGAACCAATGCTGGAACGGATTAAAATTCGCAGGTATCTGGCAACTGGATTAATTGAACAAGTTACCTGTGGTGGAGAGTCTGGCCCAGAGGCCAGGATTTGTGATTACGCATGGATCCTAGATACCATGCAGCAATGTGTGGAGTATGATGTTCCTTTTTGGTTCAAACAGACAGGCACTAAATTCAAAAAAGGAAACCGCATCTATCATATTGAGCGGAAAGACCAGATGCACCAAGCGGAAAAGGCTGGGGTGAATTACAGATACGAAAGAAATATAATTAAATAAGAGATACAGGCTTGCATAAATTTAAGAGATAATCAAGTATCATGATACATAATAAAAATGACCGGCAGGATTGAACCTGACTGGTTATTTTTGTTAATTAAAAACCAGAAGGCTGTTATGATAGGGTGTTGGCTAGTAAACGTTATTTATCGTAATAGCCTTTATTTTATTCGACCTAAACAAAGCGATTATGAGAAAATAGCAGAGATGGTCGATAAATGTGCAGATTTGGTGCAGGAGCTAGGAATCTTACAGGGACCACTGTTTAAATTGTAAAAAGGATAGAGGAGGTTAAAAGGTGAATTTTTTGCGAATGGAGTAAAAAAAGGTGCTTGGTATGACGCGATACAGCGAAGATGCAAAATATATCGGAAGTTGTGGCTATGTGAGAGTAAATGAGGAAGTTCGTATGCGTCTGGAGTTTTCCAGATCTTCTACTACAACATATGACGGAATTGTTATGACAATGTTTAACCGAAAGGAGGGAACGATTGATACCAATGCGTTGAAATTCCGGGATATTTGGGGCAGGAAGATAGTTAGCAATCCCAATTTCAAGAAAGGGATTATCCCGTACATTTGGGAAAACAAGGAGATGGAATGGTATGTCTATAAGCCGAACCAGAAGGATTACCAGATATAGGCGGATGAGATTAGTCAATATGTCGGACTGTTTCAGGATGCAGAAATAACTTTGGGAGCGAAAATGAATATGTAAATCTGGGAATATGGTTAGGCTTTGCTGTAAAGGAGGTGATGGTGTTTGCTGTGTAAATAGAAAAGAGCAGATTGTTATGAAAGGGAGAGACTGATAAAAATCAGTGTCTTTTTCTCTTGCAAGAGAGCAAAAAAGAAGGAGGCAGAGTTCCGGCCGGGAAAAGATATCGGACTCTTTTTTGAATGGGTTTAGAACAGAAAGCGATAGAAAGGGTGAAGATGGCGTCCGAGATGTCCCTGCGACTATACGGACGCCCTTTAGTTGTAACAGACAGTGGAGGGAAAGACAGCGCAGTATGTAGGGAAATTGTCAGACGTGGCGGGATACCATTTGAGATTCATCACAACCTGACTACAGCAGATGCACCTCAGACCATTTACTATGTGAGAGATATTTTTCACAAGCTGGAACAGGAGGGGATTACCTGCTGTGTGAATTATCCGATATACAAAGGCAGAGAGTTACCATGTGGTCGCTGATTCCCATGAAAAAGTTTCCGCTAACGAGGCTGCAGAGATTTTGCTGCCAAATTTGTAAAGAGAAATCTTGCCGGGATCGATTTATTACTACTGGTGTGCGATGGGCAGAGAGTACGAAGCGGAAGAATAGCCGGGAAGTTTTTGAAAACTTTTTCTCGGATCCCAGTAAGAAGGTTATTCTGAATAATGACAATGATGAGCAGCGCATGCTGTTTGAGAGCTGCACGTTAAAGGGGAAAAGAATTTGTAATCCGATTGTGGACTGGTGGGACTCAGATGTGTGGGAATATATATGCAGCGAGCGCCTGGAGATTAATCTGTTTTATGATATGGGATTCTACCGGGTTGGATGTTTGGGATGCCCTATGGCGGGGAAGAATCGTTGGACAGATTTCCGGTTATTCCCAACCTACCAGAGGGCGTATATAAGATCCTTTGGGAAGATGTTGGACGCTATCCATGCTGGCGGAGGAAAGACGAAGTGGAAAACAGCGGAGGATGTATTCTCGTGGTGGATGGAAGCGGAGATCATAGAGGGGCAGATGAGTTTGTTTGATATGCCGGAGTGGACAAATGAAAATAAAACATAGAAAAAGATAACAGGAGATGCAGCGTCAGCCCCATCGGAGTAACTGTGGCTTAGAATAGCAAGTCAAGCTCCGGTGGATACATAGAAAGTTTTGACTAAGTTTAGTAATTATTGCTAAGAATAAAGTCTTCAGAGAAGGCTCTGAGGGTTTTATTGGTGGCACTAATTTTGCCAGCAATGCATTTCTTAGTCTGAGATACGAAAGGTATCTTCAAATCTATAAATCTATGATATAATTCGAATGCAGGGGAAGAGTGGGATGAAAGAACCAGTCATACACTCGGATATGGCAGGGAAGACAGCGTGTCCGCCCGGGGCCAATTCTGCCCTGTCGACATCATTTTTATACACTCGAGACATACAGAATGCTGTGTAAAACTGGAACAAATAGAAAAATGAGAAAATAGCGTTATTTTCTTTCATACTGCATTTATATATAATAGTAGCACGGAAGAAAGTGGCAGAATGATGAGATTTGAGTAATAAAGGAATAAATTCGACAGATTATTTTAGAAAACAACATTAATAGCAGGAATCCTATGATCAGAGGATGCAGGACATGGAAATCTACATGAAAAAAGCGAGATACCTGAAGAAAGAGTTTGACGATGACCTTGTGAGGCAACTGCTGCGGGCAGTCAAAGTTATCAATGAAAGCAAAATAGAGAGACAGTTTCAATCCGGTATTGTGATAACACAGCGAATGGATTTTGAGGACTGAAAGACGGCGGGAGCCGATCCAGAGGGAACGCTCCTGCCAGGTACATAAAACCCTGTTAAAAATAAAATCTTCAGACAGTGGGCTGAGGGTTTTATTGTTGGCAGTGGTCGCTACCAGCGTAAATTCACAGATACTTTGACTTATCATAGGCAAGGGTTCAGATGGTAAATATATACTTGCCATGATATAATATGTTACAGAAAAATGGATATAGAGTGTTTCTATAATGTGTAGAAAGTAGATAAACGAGGTAGGAGAAAACTGCGAATGGAGTTATTATACGTATGGATTAATAGTAATGATACTGGGTATATAAAACAGGAAGGCTTTAATTTTTCGCCTGAATATAGGTTTATTATGGAATATTCAAAGGAAAGGTGGATTCTCAAAGAAGATAATTCATTTCAAAAGAAGATAAGTATATTCAAAACATCTGTAATTGAAAATGTTACAGCCATTATAGGCGAAAACGGTGTTGGAAAAACATCGCTATTAACATGGTTAAGTAGATTAGATTGCATGCCATTTATTCGCCAGGGTGTAATAGATAGTAAAGTAGAACAATTTGAAAAGATGAAGTCGCTGTCATTACTAATTTTCAAAGAAAAAGATGAATGCGTTATTTATCATGACTTTAAAGGCAATCAACTTGAAAATCAAACCACAATAAAAAAAATAGTGAGTACATTAGATAAGGATATTTGTAAAGAGATTGTAAGTTCTGCAACAGAATTTTATAATATAACTAAGATTTTTTTGACTAATAGTTCTTATACAGGTGATTTGCAGGGGATATCAAAGGTGGTTAAGTTGGATAGTATATTTTTTTCACCAACTTCACTATCTGTAATTAGTAAGGAATATTATGACGCATTGATTAAAAAAAGTGAGATAATGCCCAGCATATTAAACAACAAGCATATGCTCACGAATTGGAATGCGATTTTAGTTGGAAGTAAAACAGTAAATAATTTCCAAGAAATATGTGACATTCTCTATTTTAGTAAACTTTTAGAAGAAAATAAAATAGGAAATTATCGCCAAAATAAAATATGTACAGATATAGAAGTGTGGGCAGACTTGGCGTCTGTTTTATTGGAAAAGAAATATTATGATTTTCATCATGGATTATCCTTAAATGAGGAAGATGAGCATAAAAAAATTTTTTATCGACTTTATAAAGAACAGAAGAAAGAATGGTCGCAGCTGGATGAGAATATGCCGTATGTAATAAAGGTATTGGTCTGTAATTTGATTTATGAAGTTTGCCTATGCTTCGATACCCAATTTCCGGAGATAAAAAGTATTTTAAAGTGTTATGAATGGCTTAACGAATTAATAGATGAAACATTTAAGGAAAAAATGATGAGAGAGTCGAGAGACTTTACTAAAGATTTGGAGAAAATTGAAAAGCTTTATAAGATAGTAGGAGATGTACAAGAAATAGAGGATATAATGCTCTTTAATAATAAATCAATGAATGTATCAACAGTGCTATCGCTGGACATCCAACCGCAAAAATATCAAGATTTTTTGAAGTTAATTTCAGAGGAATTTGAAAATGGAAATTCCTTCATATTACGATATATTAGAATAGGAAATTTAAAAATGTCATCAGGAGAGAGAGCTTTCCAGAACTTTTTTTCATGGATGAATTTGATGCCTAAATTTCACAAAGTCATGAAAAGCATACCTGAAGGGATGAAAGACACATTGCTGTTACTGATTGATGAAATTGATTTATACGCCCACCCAGAATGGCAAAAAAATTATATAAGTTATTTTCTACAAGAAATTGAAAATCAATTTGGCGATCATAAAGTACAAGTTATATTTACAACACATTCTCCATTATGTTTATCAGATATACCTGTAGAAAATACGATTTATTTAAAGAATATAGGTGGACAATGTGTAGTTGATAAACAGGAACACAGTCAGACATTTGGAAAAGATGTATTCTGTATATTGAATGATGCATTCTATTTAAAAGATAGCACTATGGGGAACTTCGCAAAGACGAAGATAGATGAAATTTTTGAAACAATAAGATATTTCAAAGAACATAGGGCAGAAAAAATGAGCAACGATGAGTATGAAAAAATAAATGAAAAAATAAGCTATATCGGCAATGATTTATTACGTTATAAGCTACAAGAAATGTTGTTACGATGTTTGAATGACAAGCAAGAACAGCTTAAAGTATTGTGGATGCAGCATAAGGCGATTGAAACAAAAATTAAGCAAATGGAGAATGAAGAATGATACCATTATCATTTATGAAAAAGAACGAAAAAGTGCGAAGAAAAACTGTTGATCAATACTATCAATACCTTATGGAAAAAGGAAGAAGGGGGAGTTTTCTTGATGTAATAGAACAATGGTGCGAACATTATTTGAAAAGTATAGAAGGCGTAGATTACTCATTTGAAATGGTTATTAAAGCAGAGCCGAATATTCTGGAGAAGATTAGATTACGTGTAGATACAGAACTAAAAAAAAGAGATATTAATAATGGACTAAAGCATATGACTCCAAAAAATAAAGAAAAATGTTATATAGTAGATAATCTATATAAAGGTATGTCGTCGGAAGCACGAGATTTTTTAATTAAAAGTTTGGATGTTAATGTGTGCCCTTATTGTAACCGGAATTATATATATTCGTCCGGAAAAACCCATACTTGCCAATTAGATCATTATTATCCAAAGGGCAAATATCCGATATTGGCGGTTTCATTTTACAATTTGATTCCTGTTTGTGCTTCATGTAATCTAAGTAAGAAAGAGACGAATTTTGAATATTATCCACATACAGAAACAGATGTTGATGAATTGCTGAAATTTTCATTCGAATTTGAAGGACTAAATTACTTAAAGGATAAACAAGATATAAGAGTTACAATTATTCCACAAAAACGGAAATATATAAAGCAAATAAAAAAGTTAGAACTCGGGGAATTATACCAAAAGCATAATGATGTTGTCCAAGAGATTATTAGAAAAAATCAACTGAATAGTACAACATATATACACAGTTTATATGAAGAAAATAAGAATATTTTTGAGTCAGAATCAGAGGTGGAGAACATGGTGTACTCAAACTATTTAGGTGATGATGAGGTAGGGCTAAGATCATTAGGAAAATTGACGAGAGACATAGTAGAGGAGCTTAAGCTATATGAGAAATTAAAAGGTAGATAGAGTGTGAGACTGTTTTTTTGCAAATTACATATACTGTTAATATAAAATCCTCAGACATAATGAGCTGAGGATTTTATTATTGGTAGTATTAATTACCAATAAAATCATATCTTATTCTGGCGATGCGAAGCATCCCCAAATCTCAAAATCTATGTCATAATCTAAACGCAGGATGTAGGAGTAGAGTGAACTGTAAAAAAGCCGGCATTCTTTTGGCAGGAAATATAGAACTTCCTCCAAGGCCTAATTGCGTCTTTCGGGTATCCGAATCACCACCTCTACACATTGTGAGGTTTGTGTGGAATTATGTCGAAAATAGATGAAGAATAGGAAAGAGGACAGACTAACGAGGATAAAAATAGTGGAACATTTAATATAGAAAAACAACTTATCTACAGTAAAGTTAGCAGATCAGACAGCTCATTCTTTTGAGTGAAAAAAACAGGTTAAGAAGCATCGGATAATTATTAAAAGCATTTTATTTTGTAGGAGGAAGAAAACAGTGCCATTTGAAAAAGGTGGAAGAGCAGATAAAGAGGGGAATAGGTATGAAATTAACTGCATAATTTATGAGATTCTTAACATTTTAAATGAAATAAATTACAGTGTAGTAGTAGAAGCTCTTGGCACTGATGAAATTGGTACAGATATTCTAATAACAACTCTTGATGGTGAAAAGGAAAATCAGCAATGTAAAGCACGAAATGCAAGTAAGGAATATTGGGATATTTCTGATCTAAAGGCGAAAAATATATTTTCTGCGTGGAAAATTCAGCTGAACAGGGATTGCAGTAGAAAAGTGGCATTAGTTAGTCCAATGGCTTGTTCCTTTTTATTTGATTTACATAATCGGGCATGTAATACAAGTGGTATAGCAGAAGAATTTTATTCTATACAAATTATGAAAAGCAGCAAGGAATTTCAAAAATTCTATAAAAGTTTTTGTGCTGAAATGAGTCTAAATAGTGATGTTGATGCTGATGTTTTAAAAAGTATAGATTATTTAAAAAGGATTTCTTATAAGCAGATATCAGAATATGAATTGCAAGAGCGTATAATTCAAAATATACAATATTTGTTTAGCAGCGAAAGAAAAACAGTTTATAATGCTTTTCTTTCGTTTATTGTCATGGAAGATATATTGGGAAAAGAAATTACGCAAACAGTATTAATTGAGTATTTTACAAAACAAGGGATTACTTTCCGCTTGAAAGATGGTGATAAAAGGATTTTGCCCAGGATTAGTGAGGTTAATCAAGAATATAGAGAGAATTTCAGGTCATTACAGGGAGGCTTGATATTTAGAAAAGAGTTTGACGTTTGCACAAAGGCAATTTCTAATGAGAAAGCGATAATTATTTCTGGAAATGCAGGTTCTGGAAAAAGCGGGTGTACTGAAGCAATTTTAAATTACTGTGAGGAAAAGAATATTCCACATATCGCAATAAAACTTGACCGGAGAATACCACATAAGAACTGTGAATTTTGGGGACAAGAGTTAGGCTTTCCAGATTCAATTGCACATTCAATACACCTTATTTCGAGAAATGAGAATGCGGTAATTATTTTAGACCAATTAGATGCTTTAAGGTGGACACAGGCATATTCTAGTGAAGCTCTTGCAGTTTGTATGGAACTAATTAGGCAGATAAAATATTTGAATTATGAAAGAAAGAAGAAAATAGTTTTAGTATTTGTCTGTAGGACATACGATCTTGAAAATGATAATAATATAAATTCGCTATTCAAAAAGCAGGACTCACCGGAGAATGATTGGGAAATAGTTAGAGTAAACGATTTCGATGAAGATGTAGTAAAAGAAATCATAGGTGAAAATTATGAGCAATTGTCATATAAATTGAAAAAATTATTAAGAATACCTAGCAATTTATATATTTGGCAACATTTGGACAAAGAAGAATTCTATGGAGATTGTTTAACTACCAGTCATTTGATAGATAAATGGTTTGAACAAATATGTAAAAAAGGTGTAGTTGTAGGATTGCAGCAGAGGGTCATCAATGAAACTAAAATAAGTATCGTTGATAGCTTAGATAAAACGGGCCGTTTATATGTTCCAAAACAAATTTTACATGTTGAACAAGCCGGTTTAGATTATCTGATATCATCAGAAATTATTGTGGTTCAAAATAATAAAGTTGGATTTGTACATCAATCGATTTTAGACTATTTTATTTCTCAGAGAATGATGGAGAAATATTTTGATGGACAAACTATAGAAAATATTATAGGAGAAAAAGATAAGCAAAATCCTGGAAGAAGATATCAGGTACAAATGTTTTTACAAAATGTAATGGAATATGACAGTGGAGATTTTATTTTTGCTGGGGAGAAAATGCTGATTTCAGATAGTATAAGGTATTATGTTAAATATGTTTTTTTTGAAACACTGGGACAAATTAAAGAACCAGATGATAATATCTCGCAGTTTATTATTGACAATTGTGAAAATGATATTTACGGAAATTATTTATTGAATAATGCTATATTTTCGAGAAAGCAATATGTGACAATTTTAAGAAATCAAGGCATATTAGAACGGTGGTATTCGGAACCGGAGAAAAAAGCTGTAGTTTTTAATTTATTGCAGAGCATTAGTCCCAATTTAGATTGTGAGGATATTTCTTTCATAAAGAAATATGCTTTTAGTAATAGGAATGATGATGAACAGTTCATGAAATGTTTTCTTCATGATATTACACAGGAAAGTGACGAAATGTTTGAACTTAGGATGCTGTTTTATGAACATTATCCGGAGTATGCAAAAGAAGTTTATATAGATATAATATCTTTGATGAAACAATTTGAAACAAGGACTATCAGACTTATTTCATTTTGGTTAAAAAATAAGGTTAAAAGTCAGGGAAGTTACATATACCGTTATGAAGAAGAATTAGTAGATTCAGATAATCCTTTTTTAATAGAGAATTCAGAATTTGTGCTTGATGAATTACTTTCATATATCCCAAAAGAAAATGGATGGGAAGTAAAGTATAGTGATTGGTCAGGAAGGTATAGGCATAAAAGAAATATTGAAAGAGCCTGTGTTGAGTTAGTCAAAAAAGCCACTATAGCATTAATACATAAATCTCCAGATGCCTTTTGGGGATATTATGAATTATATATGGGGAAGGGATATCATGTATTTAATGAAATAATTTTGAATAGTTTAGCATTTTTATCTCCTCAATATAGTAATCAGGTAATACGTTATCTTAGCACGGATTTGGATAAAAACATTTTTGATTATACCAGTGGGGCAGAGGATGAGTTGGAACTTGTAAAAAAAGTTTTGAAAATTCATGCAAGCAGATGCGACAAAGAAGAATTATCAGCGATAGAAAATGTAATTTGCAAATATATTTCGCCCAATGCGTCTGAATGGTATAAGAGAAGAATTGAACAGAACAAAAGTAAAGATTATAAGCCTGTATATTGGAGTTTTTGGGGAGATTTGCAGTATAAACTGTTACAATGCTTACCAGAAGATAGGATTAATAAAAAAACAAAAGATTTATTGCATGTACTTGATAGGCGCTTTTATAAAGTCCCGTTACGTTATGGTAATCTGAATGGCCATTCAGGATGGGTAAAATCACCTGTATCAGGAAAAAATATTGGTAAGGCACAGTGGCTTCAAATAATAACTAACAAAAAATTAAAAAATAGAAACTATATCAATTCGGTTGAAGTAAAAGGTGGATTTATTGAAAGTTCCTATAAAATGTATGCGAACGATTTCCAAACAGTAGTAAAACAGCAACCAAAAGAAATGATAGAACTTGTCTTAGAGAATAAGGAACGGGTGTTTCCTGCTTTTATTGATGCTATGTTTTTGGGTGTGGAAATGTCGGAAACTCTGGAGACAGTTGATTTTAAAGTTATAGAAAAGATGTTACTTACATTTCCGTGTGATATGGAAACACATAGAGCTTCGTATTTCTGTGGAATACTTGAAAAAATAAGTGATTTTTGTTGGTCATCAGAAATAATGCAACAATTAAAGAATATTGCTTTAAAACATTGTAATCCAGAACTAAACAAACCCAATGTAACAAATTCTGAAGATAAAGAAATGAAAAGCTGCGAAATGTTACATAGAAATGCATTAAACTGTGTTAGGGGGAGTGCCGCAAGAACAATTGGACATTTTCTCTGGGAAGATGAAAAACTTTTTTTACAGTTTAAAGATGTTATTGAAGGATTGACAAAGGATGAAAATCCGGCGGTGCGTTTTGCGGCCTTGTATGCTCTATGGCCATCCTATAATATTGACAGAGAGTGGTCAGAAGAAAAGATCATATATTTATATGAGTTAGATATTCGAATGGCGAGTTTTTATGATTCAAAGGATATGTTCTTTCTTTTATATCCTAAATACAAAGAAAGGATTATTAATATTATAAAGAAATGTTTTGAATCTGAGGATAAACAACTTGTAGAGGTAGGAGGGCATTCCATTTGTGAATTTTATATACTGTATTCTGAATTTGAAACGATTATGTTATCTGTCGAATCTAATAGTAAAGAGCAGATAAAGGCTATATTGGATATGGCAGTAATCTATTTAAAAGTTAACGATTATCGAGAGGAGGCTAAAAATATAATTCTTAATTATAAGAGTATCGATATGGATGTAGAGATTCCATTATCTAGAATATTCTATGATAAATATGTTGATGCCAAGCGTGATAGACAGTTCTTGCAAGAATTTATGAAAACAAAGATAAGCAGAAGGACAGTAAGGGCGTTTGTTCATTATCTAGAAGAATACGCAGTTTCTATTGTTGACTATGCAGACATTATTATACAGCTATGTGAAAATATTTTGCAGATGAAACTGGAAGATTTGAGAAAGCAATGGGGTATAGAAGATGAGATTTCAAAATTAATTATGTCTTTATATGATGAAACGGCTAATTCTAATAAAGTTACAGATAAACAGATTGCTGCTAGATGTCTGGAATTATGGGATATAATGTTTGAAAGGCAGTTAGGTTCAGTGAGAGAGGTCAGCAGAAAGTTAATGGAACGGTAAAAGGAGAAAGGCGGTCTAAAGTCTAAGAACGCGGCAAATTTTCATTGTTGGGAGACAGAATAATGCGACGGAAGTTACCGGAAAGAGTTGTTAGGTCATATACAAGATATTTGTTCATTAAAATATTTGAAAAGTATGCAGTAAAAATTATAAGCACATATTCAAGATATTAATTTTGACATGCTTTAGTAATAAAAATAATTTGTATCCACCAAGATCCAACTGCGCCTTTCCGGAATCTTTTTCATACCCTCAACACACGTTGAAACTGTTTGCCTGCTGTCCAAGAAATCTTGATTTTATATGGGTTTACGGGATTATTTGATGAAAATGAAGTTGTGTTTTACTAAAATTAGAATGAATAAGCTACCGTGGAATGGAGAGGGGGATTGATCTATAGATGAAAATGAGTTTTGCAGGGAGTGTGCTCATATTGGCAAAACCCATGCTTTTTATTAAAGGGATACTATCTGGCGAATGCTATGGAGCGTATGATATCATCTAAAAGTAGGGCAGATGCTAGGAATTGAATAAGAATAAGCAAGCGATCTAGGCAAAAATCACAATGAAATTTAATTCTGCAAATGATTTGTATGATGAACTTAAGAATATTGCCAGAGAAATATCACTGATTCGGGGTAATGACGTTAATTCGCAAACAGAAGAAAATTCAATGAATTTATTTCAATAATTTATGATACAATTAAGCAGATTGCGAGGTGAGAAAAGTTGGATAATCGAAATCAAATGGGAAAGAATAAAGATGGGGTACTGTTCCCAGTTGCTCCAAATCTTTCCGAGATGAGTGATGTTTATTTGAAATTTATAGAAGAAGTGAAATCAGAAATTCAGAAACAGAGGATTTCTGTTGTATTGAATGCAAATTCCAGTATGATTTGCCTTTATTGGAATATTGGTAGAGCTATTTTGAAAAAACAGGAGGGAGAGGGATGGGGTGCAAAAGTAATTGACCGTATGGCCAAGGACTTAAAGGATGCATTTCCTGAAATGTCCGGTTTTTCTCCCAGAAATATTAAATATATGCGTAAGTTTGCCGAGTGCTGGCCTGATTTTCAAATTGTGCAACAGGTTGTGGCACAAATTCCGTGGAGAACAAATCGAATGTTGTTAGATAAACTGGATACTGAGAAAAGCCGTATCTGGTATGCATACAAAACAATAGAAAATGGCTGGAGCAGTAATATGTTGGAATTGCAAATACAGAGCGGCCTTATGGAGCGTTCGGGAAGAAGCACAAATAATTTTCCAGTGGCACTTCCACCAGCGGATTCCGATATGGTCAATCAAGTGTTTAAAGATCCTTACTTGTTTGATTTTCTTGGCACTGATATGCCTCGACGTGAGGTAGAGATTGAACGGCAGTTAACAGAACATATTCAAAGTTTTCTTTTGGAATTGGGACAGGGGTTTGCATTTGTGGGTAGACAGGTGCATTTGGAAGTTGGCGGTGATGATTTTTATATTGACCTTTTGTTTTATCACTTGAAGCTGCGGTGTTATGTAGTAATCGAACTGAAAGCTTGCGACTTTGAGCCGGGATTTATCAGTCAGCTTAATATGTATCAAAATGTGGTAAACGATATTCTGTGTCATCCGGATGACAAGCCTACTATTGGTTTATTACTGGTAAAGGGCAAGAATGAAACCGTAGTAGAGTATTCTCTGGCGGGTTATCAGAATCCCATTGGTGTGGCAGAATGGAAGAATCAGATTGCTAAGGCACTACCTGAAGAATTGCGTAGCAGTCTTCCGTCTATCGAAGAAATTGAAAAAGAGTTGGAGTAATTGTGCCACAGCTTGTGGCACAATTAAATCCGGTTTATGTAGAACATCACTGCCAACAATAAGACGCTTAAACCCTGAAAGTTCATGCGTCTTATTGTTGGTAATGTTCTATAATCAGCAAATCATTTTTGAGAGTTGCTGCAGATATTCCAAAAATTTACTATTTATGATACACTCTAAAAAATATGATGCGAAATGATTTATAGGTAAAAAAGCCAATATTCTACTTGAACAAGAAAGATAATGCTTCCGCCAAGGAGAGATTATACTTGCGGGACATCATTATTACCCACTCAACACATGTGGAGTCGGTAATAATGATGCACAATTGTGGTTTGAAGAAAAAATAGAGGAACAAACCACAAGATATAGTGGTTTTGGCGAAAAATCGAGGAGAAAATCGGGCAAAAAAAGCAGGGATTTTATAGCGAACTGACTGAAAAAGGCGGTGTCGGCGTGAGTACTGATGTCGCTAATTTCATAAGAAAATATAAAAGGGGCTGTTGCAAAAGTAGATAAATAATCTACCGGAGCGACAGCTCCATTTTTGTGCCGGGAAACGGAAAAACGGACTCCGAAGAGTCCGCCATCCGTGGTATAATTAAGTATGCGAATAAATAATTACACTACAAAAGATTATACCGAACTTATCAACTGGTTTTGCCATTAAGTTTAGAAGGTCTGGTTCCGAATGATGATTCGGTCCGACTGCTGAGCCACGAATTGGAGGATTTAGATTACAGCAAGCTGTATCAGGCTTACTCTGCCAAAGGCAGAAATCCGGCAGTGGACCCTAAGACCATGTTCAAGATCCTCACCTATGCCTACTCCCAAACCATTTACTCCTCCAGAAAGATCGAGACTGCCTGCAGAAGGGATATCAACTTCATGTGGCTGCTCGCCGGAGCAAAAGCACCGGACCACAGCACCATCGCACGATTCCGGACTGGATTTTTAGCAGAAGCCTGCGAAGACCTGTTCTATCAGATGGTGCGCCGCCTTGCCTCAGCGGGGGAACTGTCCCAGGAGACCGTGTTCATCGATGGCACAAAGCTGGAGGCCTGTGCTAATAAATATACGTTTGTCTGGAAAAAATCCGTTGGTAAATGGGAAGAAAAAATGTTCCGTAGAATCCAGGACGCAGTACAGCTGCTCAACCAGGACTATATCCAGTCCTTTACGGTACAGTTAGAGACACGGACACAGGATTTACAGAAGATATGTTCTTTCCTGGAAGAAACATGCGGACTTCAGAATACAGTGTTTGTCTGCGGAAGAGGAAAACGAAAAAGCAGAAATCAGAAGTATCTTGAGCTGTTCCGAAGATTTCTGGAACGTCAGACAACCTATGACTGGCACACGGCAAGTTTTCAGGGACGTAACAACTACTGCAAAACAGATCCGGATGCAACTTTTATGCACATGAAAGACGACCACATGCGCAATGCCCAGTTGAAACCTGGATATAACGTACAGATTGGCGTAGACAGTGAGTATATCGCAGCAGTGGATATCTTTCAGGACAGAAATGATGTCTGGACACTGGTTCCGTTTTTAAAGACCATGGAGGAAAGACTTGGTTTTCGTTATCCCAGTGTAACCGCAGATTCCGGATATGAAAGCGAAGAGGGATATAGCTTCTTAAGAGAAAACCATCAGAAACCATATATAAAACCCCAGACTTATGAGAAATGGAAAAAGCGGAGTTTCAAAAAAGATATCAGTAAACGCGAAAACATGGATTATAAGGAAGAGCATGATGTTTATACCTGCCATGCCGGCAGGAAGTTGACTGCCCGGTACATAAAGAAACAGAAAAGCAAAAGTGGTTACGAATCAAAAGTGACGGTGTATGAATGTGAAGACTGCAGTGGCTGTCCTCACAAAGAGAAATGCACGAAAACCAAAGGGAACAAGCGCCTGTATATATCCAAAAGCTTTATCGAGAAACGGAATGAATCTTATCAGAACATCCTGAGCGAGACAGGGACCTGTTATCGTATGAACCGTTCCATACAGGTGGAAGGTGCATTCGGAGTTCTGAAAAATGACTATGAGTTCCAGAGATTTCTCCTTCGTGGGAAAACCAAGGTAAAACTGGAGATTCTCCTGCTGTGTTTTGGCTATAACATCAATAAACTACACGCGAAGATTCAGGGGGACAGAACAGAGAGCTATCTGTTTTCATTAAAAACTGCATAAAAAGAGCTTGCTGAAAAGAGCTTTTATTAAAGTACGCAAAAATCGGAGAAGGAATCGACACAACGGGATTCTTTCTCCGATTTTTGTTATGCATAGAGCAGGGGGGGGCCGCTCAATCATCTAAAACGATGATTTTGCGACACCCCCAGAATAATTGGAGGTCTAGGGTAGTGCTTATTAACTACGTGCTACCTTTACACTATATCGCCGCAACCACCTAGACCTAAAAATATGATTTCTTTCATAGTATCTGTTCCCTCCATCAACACAAATTTAAATGTATCGTAGATTAGACCTGAAACGATAGAATTAAACAGTAATCCTATTATGGTGGCGATACTTGGAATCGAACCAAGACCTGTTGCTAACTTAATGTACATTTACAGTTTACAAAAAAGTATAAGATGAGTCAAGTGAAATGAATTCGTTTTTGACATCACTTTATTAAATTGGAGAGATAGAAAAATTTCTAACGTGTGATAAAATTGCAATAGAAAATATATGGGAAGATTTTTGGAATGAAGTGAAATAAATAGAACGGAGATATTATCATGAAATGTATTTATTGTAATTCAGAAACAGAACTTACCTCATCTGATATAATCACATATGCAATTACAGGTGCAAAGTTAACTAAATCTTTTGTATGTAAAACGCATAATGCGTTAACTAACGATAACTACGAAAAAAAATTTGTTGGTGACTTAGACTTTTTTAGGAATCACTTGGGATTTTCTACACGTGACGGAAAGCCTATTCAGTATATGGCAGATATATCAGTAGATGGAACAGAGATGCATAATGTGAAAATTAGTACAAGGGAAGCACTATATGCTCCTAAAAATGTTGTGTCTGGATTTGATGATGACGGAAAAAAAGTTATAATGGCACCTATGCCAAAGATAGAGGAAATAAGTAAGGGACAAGATATTTCTACCGTTAATATAAGTGATGTTACGATTCATAAAACGGTTTCTTCTGATAGTTTTCTTGGATTTTATGCAGTTCATAGCGTAGCTAAAATGGCTTATGAATGGTACTGTTATGTGAACCATATAGAAGAACTCATAAAGGAAAATAGTGAAATAGTGAATTATATATTGGGCAAAAGTGAAGTTTGTCCAGTTGATATTATAATTGATGGAAACTACTATACTGCGATTGACCAGCTTTCAGAAGTAGGAACAAATGCTTTTTTTCAATATGATGATATTGATGGGTATAGATATGTAATTTTTGACTTATGGAAAACAATTTCATATAGAGTGAAAATTTGCAAATCGCCGGATGTTTGTTCTTTAACTCAAAACATATTGTTTTTTGAACTTTATTTATATCATGTTGATGGAAGTAAGTCGGAAACTTCTTTTGGTGTATACTCTCTTGATGATAATAAGAAAGCTGCTTTTGTTACTATTCAACCACAAGATATGACTGTTAAATTGTGGAAGGTTTTTGTAAGTAGGATTGAAATGATAATGTCAACAATGGTTTTATCTATCAATATCTTGAAACGTGAAGTTGATTCACTTCACGTCAAATTGAAGAAATATGATGAAGAAAAAATAGATATTGTACAGTTACTTGGATTTGAGGAAAACAATGTAGTAACTGTAATTGATATCATTACCCAATTATTTGTGAATAAAAATAGATATGATCCGACAAAAACGTTTAATCAGAATTTGCCGTTAATGCTAAACTTAAGTAGTGATACAATAGCAAAATCATTGGAGGAGAAAAAAAACTTCGTAATATTTTTAGTTGGTTTGGATAAAAAGAAAGAGCTATCTGATTATATACGGAATGGAATTAGTATATTTTATGAAATGTTCGAAAATGAAGAAAGATTAACAAAACAATAATTTTTACATAGCTGAGAGGTTTACTTAACTGAAAATCCCTCGGCTTATTTAGTCCGGAAATAGGCTGCCCCTAGAGCGGCTAAACAAAGTCGATTTTGCATATTGTATTAATGATTGTGGAGAGGTATAGTTGTAAGGTAAACGCTGGAGCGTTTACGGAAGGACAGAGAGTGGAACGAAAAATCTGTGATATGGCTGGAAATTATCCCTCCGCCAAGGAGGTGCTGTATCTTGTCGGCATCATTATCATCCACTCAACACATGTTGAAACCGTCTGCCTGCTGTCCAAGAAAGCCCAGTAAATCAAAGGGTTTCAGCGGTTTGGTTCAGATATGAGGTTGTGTTTTTATGTTTGGATGGACTGAAATTTGTTTGGTGTTACTGAGATGGGGGAAGAAAAATGAACGTTTTAGCAAAAGATATTTGATTAAAGGAGACGGGTATGGCATATGGCAAATCAATAGAACTTTTCCTAGTTAACGGAACGGCTGATAGTCTTGTAACAGCAGAACTGTCCAACTGGAACGGGAAGGCAATTAAGATTCCAAGAATCGAAGTTCAGACAACTCAGAGGGAGGAACTTCTTGGGCCAGGTGTATATTTTTTGTTTTGCAAAGAAGAAGACGGAACAGATTCCGTTTATATAGGAGAAGCTGAAAAGGTCCAGGAAAGATTGATACAGCACTTACGTGATTATCAAGCTGAAAAGGAAAAGTATTACTGGACAACCGCAGTGATTTTTGTGGGACGTGATTTGAATAAAGCCCACATACGTTATTTAGAAAATCGTTTTTTCGAGTTGGCAAAAGAATGTAAAAGGTATCATATACTAACGAAAAATACATATAAGAATACGGTATTAAAAGAATCGCAGATTGCGGTTATGGAAGAATTCATCGCACATGTGAGAGTGCTTATCAATGCTCTTGGTTATAAGGTATTTGAACCTATTCTCCAACATAAGAAAGCGGAAGATGAGAAAGATGTTCTGTATATTAAAACTGGCTCAGTGAAAGCCAAAGGTCTGATAACAACAGAAGGTTTTGTTGTATTGGCAGGGAGCGGTGTGAATGAAAAAGTATCTGAGAAATCTTTGTCTCCGGGAGCAGTGAAATTGAGAGAAAAATTATTCCGTGAAGGAAAAGTTGAGAATCTGAAGATGACAGAAGATATTTTATTTTCTAGCTCTTCGGCAGCCGCGGATTTTCTTCTTGGATATAGTGTTAGCGGACCCAGGACATGGAAAAACAACCAAGGAGTATCCTTAAAGGAATTAGATGATAAATAATAGATAGATTGAAGTTGCAGTCAGGCTAGGTGTAGGAAAGTAACGTCTATAAGAATGATAATCTGTTAGCTGCTCGTTACATGCAGAAGGAGGAATGCAGGTATGGATATTCGTGTATTGTCATATTTTCTTATGGCTGCAAGGGAAGAGAATATAACCAGAGCCGCCCAGCTTTTGCATGTCACCCAGCCAACGCTGTCACGGCAGCTCATGCAGCTGGAGGAAGAACTGGGAGTAAAGCTGTTCCAAAGGAGCAACCATAGTGTATATCTGACGGATGAAGGGATGGTTTTCCGCCGCAGGGCGCAGGAACTGGTTAATCTTGCGGAGAAGGCCCAGGAGGAACTGACTCAGAAGGTGGAAACTTTGTCCGGCATCATTGCAATCGGATGTGGGGAGATGCGTGGTGTGCAGGAGGTGGCGAAGCTGATTACCGGGTTCCAAGAGCGATATCCCCTTGTGAAATTTGAATTGTACAGCGGAAATAACGAGGACATCAAAGAGCGGATGGAGCAGGGAACTTTGGATATGGGACTTCTTTTGGAGCCTGTGAGTATTGTGAAATACGATTTTATCCGTATGAAAACAAAAGAGCAGTGGGGCGTTTTGATTCATAAAGATGCACCGCTTGCATCCCAGGATGTGATACGTCCCGGTGATCTTGTGGGGACGCAGGTGGTAACGGTGCATCTGAATACCCCGGTGCATCATGAGCTGGTAGGCTGGTCAGGAAATTTTGCAAAGCAGATGGAATCCTGCGTGAATTATAACTTGCTTTATAATGCGGTAATTGCAGCCAGGGAAAGGAAGGGTGCAGCTATCTGCGTAAAGCTGGACTGTCACTATGATGATATGAAGTTTCTTCCGTTGGAGCCGAAACTGGAATTAAGTTCGGTGCTTGCATGGAAAGATCAACAAGCCTATTCAAAGGCAACAACTGCTTTTATAAAGTATGTCAAGGACGTATACCGATAGAAAGCAGTTAGGTAATGAAAGGCAATATAACGCAATGCTGAAATGCAAAAACTGTATTTCTGATTATGTAATATAAGTATTAGACATAGCAGAAAAATGGATTTAGAATATGGGTGTAGCAAAGAGAGAAATAAAAATCTTTGCTGCACCTATTGTTTTTAGGGAGGTGAGGCTTTTGACTGCCGATGAAATCAGTGAGAGGTATCAGATCCCACTAAAATTCCTAAAGAATATGAAGAATGGGGATTGTGCCGTGCTGTAAAGATGACCATGGATGAGTGGCGGTATGACAATCAGGATTTAGAATACCTTAGTATGATTAGGGCACTTCATGACATGGGTTTCACCAGTCTGGAAGTGGAAACTTATATGAAACTGCTGCTTGCCGGGGCTTCTACAAAATGGGAACGGATGAAGATGTTGAATGAAAAGCGCAGCCAGGCTCTGGATGAAATCCATCTGAAAGAACGGCAACTGGAAAGAATGGACTATTTAAGAAATGATATACGAAATAATAAATAAAAAGGAGATACATAATTATGGAGTATGTAACATTAAGTAATGGCGTAAAAATGCCTGTACTTGGATACGGTACATTTACAATCAGCAATGAAGAAACTGAGCGTTGTGTGACTGATGCAATCCATGTGGGGTATCGCAGTATTGACACAGCTCAGGCATACTACAACGAAGAAGGTGTAGGAAATGCCGTTCACAAAGCGATTGAAGCAGGAACAGTAAAAAGAGAAGAATTGTTTCTTACAACAAAAATCTGGGCTGCCAATGCCGGGTATGAAAAAGCAAAAGCATCTATTGAGGAATCCTTACAGAAATTGCAGACCGATTATATTGACCTTCTGTTTGTTCATCAGCCATACAATGATTATTATGGTACATGGAGGGCAATGGAGGAAGCATATAAAGAAGGTAAGGCAAAAGCAATCGGTGTAAGTAATTTCTACGCAGACAGATACCTTGACCTTGCATCCTTTGCAGAATTTAAGCCTATGGTAAATCAGCTTGAAACGCATGTGTTCCAGCAGCAGAAAACAATCAGACCATACCTTGATAAGTTCGGAACACAGATTGAGGCATGGGCACCGTTTGCTAAAGGCGAGAATAACCTGTTTTCTCATCCGGTACTTACGGAGATTGGTGCAAAGTATGGTAAGAATGCAGGGCAGACGGCACTCCGTTTTATGATTCAGAACGGCATTGTGGCGATTCCAAAATCTACCCATAAAGAGCGTATGGCAGAGAACTTAAATGTGTTCGATTTTGTGCTTACAGAAGATGAAATGAAACAGATTGAGGCGATGGATGAGGGCTGCAATATTTTCATGGATCATGAGAATCCGGCTCATATCGAGAACTTCTTCTCCAGATTTGGAATTATATAAAAACTAATATTCAGGAGGAAAAAGCGAATGAAGATTTTGGTACTTGAGGGAAGCCCTCATAAAAAAGGTTCTTCCAATACCCTTGCAGAGCAATTTATCAAAGGCGCGGAAGAAGTCGGGCATAATGTAAAGGTGTTGGATGTGGCACATATGAATATTCATCCATGTCAGGGGTGTGATGTTTGTGGTATGCGTGGAAGCTGTGTACAAAATGATGATATGCAGATTGTTGAGCAGGAAATGAGAAGTGCAGATATGGTGGCTTTTGTTTCACCCATTTATTACTTTGGGATGTCAGCACAGCTGAAACTGGTAATTGACCGTTTTTACAGTTTCAACAGCAGTATTTCAGGAAAAGGTCTGAAAACGCTCCTTATTGCAGCAGCATGGGACAGCAATCCTAAGACATTGGGTTATTTAAAAGACCACTATTTGGGGATTTGCGATTATCTTGGCTTTGAGGATTGTGGCATGATTCTTGGAACGGGATGCGGAACCGCATCTATGACTCGTGGAACTGAACACATGGATGTCGCTTATAAACTTGGAAAATCTATCTGATTGGGGGTCTGAACCGCTCCCCGTTAAGTAGACAATTAAAAAAATAAATTTTTTATGCCTCCGGAGAGCCTGTGAAAGTTTTTCTGTAAATTAAGGATATAAAAGGTCTTCTATGATAAACTCAAAATCATAGAAGGCCTTTTATCATGGCAAGAGAAAAGAAACCTGTACACAAAGTACAAGTGAACGATGGAAAGCGAAACATCATCCGGCAGCTTCTTGAGGAGTATGAAATCGAATCTGCCCAGAACATCCAGGATGCTTTCAAAGATCTGCTGGGCGGAACCATCAAAGAGAGGATGGAATCCGAGATGGACGAACACCTTGGCTATCACAAATCAGAACGTTCCAATTGTAATGACTACCGCAATGGCTATAAAACCAAGCAGGTGAATAGCAGCTATGGAAGCATGAAAGTCGAAGTCCCACAGGATCGTAACTCCACCTTCGAGCCTCAGGTGGTAAAGAAATGCCAGAAAGATATTTCTGATATCGATCAGAGAAAGAAGCGATAGCCGCTGCCTTTCTAAAGACGGAATACCAGAGGTGCATTGTCCATCAGGTGCGGAATACACTGAAATATGTATCAGACAAGCACCGTAAGCCCTTTGCGGCAGATCTCAAAACAATTTACCAGGCACCAACAGAGGAGAAAGCTTTAGAAACCTTGGAGCGGGTCACGGAAAAATGGTCAGAAAAATACCCGAATTCCATGAAAAGCCGGCACTACAACTGGGAAGTGATCGTCCCCATCTTTAAGTTTTCAACTACTGTACACAAGGTTATATATTCCACGAATGCGACCGAGAGCCTGAACGCCGCATACCGGAAGCTGAATCATTAGAGGTGCGTTTTTCCAAGCGATACCGCCCCTTTAAAAGACTTGTGCTTGTCGACGTTTGAAGCAGCAAAGAAGTGGACGATGCCCATTCGAAACCGGGGGCAAGTATATGGGGAACTGAGCCTTATGTATGAAGGCCGGCTGCCTATCTAAAGGAATCCAAAACCTTTTAGGCCAGACGGGAGTCCGGCTGTTCTTGACATACGCAAATATGTGCGTTATATATAAACCAAGGGCTGAACGCTCATAGAGAAGCCTTCAGCCCTACTATTATTATAGAAGATATGCTTTTATAGAGTTTTTTTCGCACACTCAAAATCAATGCTGTCAAGTATAAAGATTTCCGGATAAGAACTTAGGCTTAGGCATTGAATATATATTCCACAGAACATATAATAGATAAGTATCCGGCCCGACGGAGGCGATGTAATTCCGGATTATATATACTAAAAAAAAACAGCAGCAGAATGGAGAGCTACAGTGAACACAGAACAAAAGACTAAATCATTACTAAACCATCCTTTACTCCAATTACTAAAGAATAACAAAGGAAATCCAAGAACATTAATACTGATGGAGCCTCTATGGGGGATCCCCTTTAATTTAATCACACCATTTGCCACCCTGTACATGTATTCACAGGGAGTAACAGACGTCCAAATTGGATTGATTCTGTCGATTGCCATGGTAGTTCAGGTGATTTTTTCTTTCTTTGGCGGAATCTTAACGGATAAGCTGGGGCGGAAATTTACAACTATGATGGGCGATTTCTTCGGGTGGAGTGTTGCCTGCCTGATATGGAGCATATCCAATAACTTCTGGCTTTTTTTGATTGCCATGTTATTTAACTGCTTTGAACAGATTAACCAGACCGCGTGGTATTGTTTGCTTATTGAAGATGCGGAGCCCAAAGATTTGTTGGGAATATATACCTGGGTGAATATAGGCGGTCTGATTGCCATCTTTTTTGCACCGATTTCAGGCTTGCTGATCAATTCGTTTACCGTGATTCCGGTTATCAGGGTTTTATATTTGGTCTTTGCCGTGAATATGCTGATTAAGGTAGTAGTTACTTTTCGGTATTGTAAGGAAACCCGGCAGGGAAAGATCCGGATGGCCGAAACAAAGGATACCTCTTTGTTACATATGTTATATGAATACAAGGAACTGATTCCCAGGGTACTGAAGGATAAGGAGGTTATGAAGGTACTGAGTGTTTCCGTCATACTATATATCACAAATATAGTCAGTACTAACTTCTTCAGTTTATATGTGACGCAATGGCTGGGCATAGAATCTCGTTATCTGGCTTTTTTCCCGATTCTGAACGCGGCTGTAATGTTAATTTTTATGATTGGGATACAGCATAAACTGGAACTTGTAAAATTTCGGATTCCTATGTGGATTGGATTGGCATTATATGCAATAGCAGTGATTCTTCTGATACTGGCACCCACAGGCAGTATACCGTTTGTTATTGTTTATGTCTTCGTTGTAGCGGTAGCCGGTTCTCTTGTTATGCCCCGTAAAGATGCTCTGATTCAGTTGAATATTAATGCGGAGGAGCGGGCCAGGATTAATGCATTAATTATGTCCTTTACAATTGCTTTTTCTTCTCCATTCGGCTATTTTGCCGGATGGTTATCAAGTATTGACCGGCGTCTGCCATTTATGTTTTCCTTTGCTTTGTTCCTTGTGGCAATTATTATTGTAGGCCGAATCCGCGATCCTGAGTTCTCTAAGTAGTCATTTAAGGAATAGTGTCCTCTTATGCCATGGATGATAGAGACTTTGCTATGGGAAAAATACGAAAAATAGAGGCTTGTTATTGACACAAAAAATAGACCTGCGTATAATTATTTTAATAAAAAAATGCTTTTAAGAGGGCTGATACTTAAACGATATCTGTTCGTTGTTCAAATCATTGTTCGTTATCAGACTACACAAAAATCCGATATATATACCGACATTCAGTTGGTCACTGGGAGACAATACTAAAATTAGTCACAAAGAGAGAGTATATAGCACAGCGATGTTATTGCTCTCTCTTTAAATTTATAGAGGGATGCAAAAAAATATTGACAAACCAAATTAAATACAAAAACAGGAAAAGTGAAAGAGAACAGAAGCAACGATGGAAGAATTGAAAAAAATATATGAATCGGCTTCAAGGATTCAGAAATTAGAGCCATGGGAATTGCTGTAGGATATGGAAATCATAGGGATATAGGCGGATAAAGATCCTGAAAACACAGTGTTTTACAGCATATTGGGAAAAGGCGGAGACTGTTATTGTATTTCGGTCTATGAAGGATATGATGCTTTTAACAGCTTTTTGATGCTGACTATGCAGGAACGGATGAATTTGTCGGTGGAATGTGCAATGTTTAATCAGCACAATTTTACCTGCTACTGGGGAAACCGGGAAGAATTATCAGCGAAGCAGAGAGAAATAATCAAAACACTGGGATATAAATATCGCGGTAAAAATAACTAGCTGCATTTTATGTCCTATGAACCGGGGGATTATCCATACAATCTGAATCAGAATGAGGTGTTACGGATGAAGAACTATAGGAGAATTAAGCAGGGGGTTGAGCATAATAAAAATTCAGAATTTAGGGAATATAAATCGTGAATTGGAAATAATTCAGTAAATAATTGCTAATTTTATGGCTTTTTAGAATTAATCGGAGATATGAACAATCCCGGAAATTTCTGATATCAATATTGAGATAGTAAAGAAATCAGTAGAATGGGGAGCAATTCTGTCCGCTGCAGGCTGAAAGTCAGAACAGACATATAGTTATATGACAAAACGCGGACAAATATAGTTGACCCAATTAGTTACCTGCAAATTATTGTATGTTTTTTGAAAAAAATATCTTAAACTGATGATAAAATATGATGTGAGGTAAAAATATGCTGGAACATACAGGTGTTTTATTTACTTATCTTATTGCGCTCAAAGATGATGAAACAGACCGAATATCAGTCAGCGGAATTAATAGTTTGCAATGCCTTTTAAAAGACTTTCCATTGCGTATAGCGGAATTGAAGGAAGAAGCAGAATGGACAAATCCGGAGGATATCCTTGAAATATACTGTATTTTTGGCGCCAATCCACAGACAAAGGCTTTTATGGATCAAATCAGGAAAGTTCAAAATCTTGTGTATAATAATATTCTTACTAATAAGGATTTTGATTACCAGGCTTTTATTCTGCAGAATTTAGCAGAACAGGAAAAAAAGAAGTGTTTTTCAGAGCATGTCGCCTGGATAATCACTTATCACACATTCTGCTTTGAACGGTTGTATGCTTTACAGCAGTTTCAGTTTACCCAAGCAGACGATATGTTGGAAGTATGCTGTCTGGGACTGGGATTGGAATATGAAGATAACAGACGTCTGTGGATGCAGAGTGCGGTAGAAATATGGATGGAGCGTGAAGCCCCCCGATTATATGGCAGACAGGTAACGATTAACTCCTATTGGCTAAACGATTTAAAGGGAAGACGAATTATTGGAGTGTTGCCTGAAAATGATGGCGACGGATATTTCCTCTTAGTGGAAGGCGGTAAAAAGGTTCGATTGGCAGCTGGTTCGGCAGCTTACAGAAATGAGAAGATTGGAGTTAGGGATATCAATATATTCAGTATCAATGATTTAAATATAATTGAAAATAATCCAATTTATTCTTATGGAATTTACTTTCAGCCTTATGAGATTTTTGAGGATTGGCAGAAAGTATTTCAATATGCTATTGCAGTTCTGGATGTGGAATGGACACCGGATACACTTCAAAAGGTCTATGAATTATTTTTAGATTTTATGAAGAATCAAATTTGTGAATTTGTGGAGACGCCCGCGATCTTGGAAAAAGAAATATTTTTCAAAACTTTTTTGAAGACAATTAATAAAAAGAGAGAATATCTATGCTGTAAGGAAGATGCAATTGTTTCGAGTGACTGGTTCAAGACAGTAGAAAACAGGTTTGTTTATCTGAACAATATATATACTTTATTAGAACGGAATTATCCAAAAGAAATTCGTGAGATGAATCATACAAAAACTTTTGAGCTGTCGGATTTCAGAGGTTTGTTGGATGCATCGGAGGCGGGGACTGCCTATCAAAAAGGGATGATTTGGGAAGAGACGGCGGCCTATATGTTAGAGCGGATTGAGGGGTTAAAAATAAACGGCAGACGCCTGCGTGTTGACAGGCAGGAGATCGATTTATGTTGTGTCAATGTTTCTGTAAAAGAAAAATTATGGAAGCTTGGTGCTTTAATTCTGGTGGAATGTAAAAATTGGAGCAGTAAGGCGGATGTCAGTGTTATTCGCAGTATTGGACAAATTATGTATATGAAAGGAACTACTGCAACGTTACTGTTTAGCAAACAAGGAGTTACCAGTGAAGCAAAAGATGAAATATTACAGTTGGCACTTAAAGGTGAATATGTTTTATGCATTACTAAAAGTGATTTGTTGGCCGTTAGGGAAAAGGAAGATTTCAATAAGCTTTTACTAAGAAAATGGTGCGAAGTGGAAGAAAGGATAGCGGATGATGTGAGACTTTTGGGATAATAAATTTATTGCACAGAAACACTTTTTTATTTGTGGCCAGATAGAAAATTATAGTATAAAGTGTCTGTACGATATTTTATATAAATGGATGGAATTAAGATGCTATAATGCACAGGAGATAAAATATGGCAGATTATGATTTTTACACTTTATTTGATTCATTGGAATTTCAGGATTTTGCCCGGGATATGGTACAAATACGAGAGGGAATTACTTTTGAATCTTTTGCGAGAGGGACAGATCTGGGAATCGATGGAAGATATGTTTTAAAGGATGGCAGTGTAATTATTTTCCAGGCCAAAAGCATTAGAAATACGAGTGGGAAGATTCTTGATTGCAAAAAAAGAGAGGAAAAAGCTTGATAAGCTTTCTGGAATGGGGATTAGAATTTTCCGTTATATTCTGGTGTTTTCAGATGCTCTCGGAGTGATTAAAAAGTCACAGATTATGAAACTTTTTTCCCCATATATTTTAGATACTTCTGACATTATAACAGGACCGGATTTAAATAATTATTTAAGTAATATGAGTGAAAAATATCACTCTGTGGAAGAAAAATACTTTAAGCTTTGGATTCAGAATACAAAGACTCTTAAAAAAACGCTCTATGAGGTGGTACATAGTCCATTGATAGATATATCTAAGAGTAAACTGGAGGAGGCTATTGAAAAGGCGCAAATTTTTGTGGAGACAGAAGTGTATGAAGAAGCGAAAAAGAAGCTGGAATATAGCCGTACTCTCATAATATCCGGAGAACCAGGGGTTGGAAAGACTACACTTGCAAATCAACTGGCATTGTATTATTATGCTAAATTCGGATTTCATTCATTTATTTATGCAAGCTCCGTGGACGATTTATATGTTTCAGAACATATTGATGCGAAAAAGGTGATTGTTTTTGATGATTTTTGGGGAGATACTGATTTTAATACTATTGGAAATGGGAAAAAGACCAGAGCTCTTGTTTCTTTTATTGAGCATATTCAAAAGAGAAAAGATTGTATTTTGCTTATAACAACGAGAGAGTATATTTTGGAGCAGGGACTTAAGAAAAATGAAGAATTTAGAAAATTGGCAGAGACTCTTAAGTTGAATTGTCGTATAGATCAGTATTCCAGGGAAGATAAACTGCGAATTTATTATGGACACCTAAAGTATACATCCCTGACTTGGGAGCAGGTAAACGTACTTAGCGGTATTGGTTATGAAGTAATATATTCATCAAATTATAATCCACGGGTAATCGAAATGTTCCTTGAGACAATAAACCCTGCTATGTTACCGGACAGATGCAAAGAAGAATTTTTACAGTATCTGGATTGTCCAATGGATTTTTGGGAGAGGATATTCGAAGAATTGTCTCAGGAGGCGAAGGCAATATACCTGCTCATGGCAATAATGCCACTGCCTGTTGAATTGAAAGTATTAGAAAAATGTTATTATACGATTCTTAAGGAGAATGATAAATCTTTAGAATGGAAAGGATTTCCTGAAGTAATTATTGAACTGGAAAAGACGGTGATTCGGACAGATTCATACAATGAGGAAAACAGTGCATTGTATGTAATAACTTTTCAGAATCCATCGGCGAAGGATTATATTCAGGAAAAGATTAGGGAAAATCAAGAAAAATATTGCGATTTTTTGTTGGATAGCTGTTCCTATTTTTCTCAATGCATAGAATTTTTACAAATTATGGCGGAAGTGGAAGATAAGGGGGCCTGGTATCAGAGGGGAATGTCCAAAGCGATACTCCTTGTGGATTCTGATTCAATTGTTTTCTATGACAGATATAAAAATCTTCTGCAATATAATAGAGAGATAAGTCGTTTTTTACATACGTTTAGGACTGAACACAAAGGACGGGAACAAAAATTTGGTCGGCTGCAGCAATTATTTTTGCTGTATGACAGAAGAAAATGTTCGAACCTTAAAAACTATTTTAAGAAGACTTTTTATGCATTTGTTCATCTGATAGATCAATTTCCGGAAGCTGTTCATAGTGAAGATTTGGAGATTTTTTCAGAGACGGCTGTGCATATGATAGAAATGGAAATCTGTACGGATACGAGGTGGTTACTCAACGTTTATATGGATGGATTGATGAGAAACCGTATGGAATTGCATGGCGGAGCATTTGAAACGTATTACAGCGGTGAGTGGGATAAATACATAATATCAAATAGTGATAAAGTTTCGGCATACCTGGAAAAGTTATATGATGCGGAAATATGTTTAGCTGCAGTAAAAAATGATGCAGAGATTTTTGATGATTGGCTGATGGAATGTGAAGAAGCCTATATTCACTTTAAATTGAAAATACCACAAACTTTTCAGGTTAAGATTGAAAAGTATAGATATTGGTTGACAGAAGAGAATAAGGATGAGTATAAAGAAGAAACTTATGAGGAAAATTCAAAGGAACAGTCCAAATGGATATTATCAGATATCAAAGAGGACTTTGAGAATGAGTATTTGGATGGAGTTCTGCCATTAGAAGTTGATGATTTGGATGAATGGTTTCAATTAAGGGAAATTCCGGTTCAAATAAAAGACATTATGATGGCTGAAGAACTTGCAGATAATGAATATTGGACTTCCTATATGTGGGAGGAAGAAGCCCTGGAATTCTTAGTAGGATTTATTGGCTGGAATGGTGAATTGCCGCTGGATATTACAGAAGCATCATCCGCTGTGGTAAAATATATTTCAGATAGCTGCACGGTATCTGAAGATGTATTGGAGAATTTGTTTAATAAGCTTGCATTATCTGGAAATAATACAGGTATTTTTTCATATGAGGAGCTAGAGCAGATGTGCCCAGAGTTGCTTAGGTGGGATGATAAATTGATACGGGATATGGAGAAAATTCATGTCCTTGTGCATAAAAAGAACTGGTACTATCTTTCGAATTGTCTCCTGGCATTAAGTTTTCATTTGTGTAATCTGCATGAGTTGGATGCTGAGACGCTTGGAAAATATTTTTCCTGCATTTTGCTGGAGGGCAAAGAAAAAGTGGAAGGACAGGAGAATCTGCAGGAACTGATTAGAGTTGGAAAAGAATGGCTGAAGCATAAAAAACTGAAGGATGAATTTATTTCTTTTTTATATCATATGGAGCAGAACATATTTTTACAACGGGTGATGGTTCCGTTAGCTGCGGATATGTATAACAAGGCGAATGCTGATACCGAGGAAGAAATAGTCAAAAATATAATGGAATTATTAGATTTAGAAGCCATATATGCAGAGGATGGAACCTGTGTTGGTGGTTCGCAAAGTTGTATGAAATATTTTTGGCTGGCTCAGATAATTTATAATGATATTATTATGGATGTCATTCCGGATGATTTAACAAAAGAACAGATGAAAATTATAGAGGCCAATACTGATAGGGATGTAGAAGGATGGAGGATTGATGCAAGTCTGCTTAAGGAGGCAGGCTTATTAAAGTCCTTTGGAATCTATGATAAACTGCTTGCTATATGGCAGAATATTTGTCAGCTGAAAGCGGAGGAAAGAAGCGATGGGTGAGAAAAAATCGGGGATAAAGGGGAAAAAAACAAAGGTAGAACTACTCAAAGAGCATTTATTATATACGGCCGGAAAATACTCTGACTATAGCAGATATGAAAGTTCTCTTGCAAGTACAGAAGAAGAATATGATGAAACCTTAGAACTGTACAACATGGATATATGGTTGGGAAATTCTGAAGGAACAATTCGGGATAAGGCCGCAGAGATGCTGCGTGTAACTACTGAACTTTTTTATGACCTGGCAGATAACGCGGCGCGTGAGCTATATTATGTGATGCGTGAGATAGTTGAATTAGATGAGGACAGCCAGAAGAAGATATGTGGAGTAGTAATTCCGAAAGACATTTTTACTGAGAAAGAGTTTCGGGAAATGTTATCTGAATGGTACGAATATGAGTATGTTCAGGAAGATGCGTTACAGGCTTATTTAGAGATACTCAAGAGGTGGGAGTGGGGGAAATAATTTTGATATTCTCAAACAATAGTATTTTAATCATATGCTTTCAAACAGCTGTACTTTTACAACATAGGAATGATTAATAATATTATGAGG
>OBYP01000351.1_pt1 | contig 46529 bp, 47 predicted proteins | sample 1501461 | NCBI WGS metagenome assembly OBYP01 (sample SAMEA2580201, study PRJEB22360) | human gut metagenome | biome: human gut; feature: human-associated habitat; material: faeces | place: Denmark | collected 2008/2010 | reverse complement strand
AAGGAGAATGTGAAATGAAATCATTATTTCAAACAGACCGTATCACCTATTTAAAAGACCGTATGCTCTCAGAGCCAAGATATGCGTCGATTGAACAGGCGATGATTATCACAGATACCTATAAAAAGAATGAAGACAAACCAAGAATTATTCAGAGAGCACTGTCTCTGAAAGCCTCTTTAGAACAGATGAAAATTGCAGCGGAACCGGAAGAACTTATTGTGGGGAATCGCACCGCAGGTGTCCGCTATGGAGTCGTATTTCCGGAAAGTGGAAGTGCATGGGTTGACAGAGAATTTGAGACACTTCCTACCAGACCTCAGGATCGGTTTTATGTACGTGAAGAGGATATTAAAACCTTTCGGGAGGTAATCAAACCTTATTGGGAGGGGAAGTCTCTCGAGGATGTTTTAAATGAACGGTATGGAGAAGAAATTCATAAGATTGAAAAAGTTGTAAAAATTAATCAGAAAGATCATGCTCAGGGACATATTTGTCCAAATTGTGCGGAATGGCTGGCATTTGGCCCGACCCGGTATCGCAGGATGGCAGAGGAACGGATGAAACATGCCAAAGATGAATCCCGGAGAAATTTTTATCAGGCAGTTTCCATCGTTATGGAGGGGGCAGAGAATTTTATGCTTCGATACCATGATTTGATGATGGAAAAATTTCAGGAGGAAACAGATCCCGAAAGAAAGGGTGTCATTCTTCAGGTCGCAAAGAATTGCAAAAATCTAAGTCAGCGTCCGGCAAAGACCTTTCATGAGGCGGTTCAGTCCATATGGTTTTTATTTGTAATCTTGCAGATGGAGTCCAATGCATCTTCTTTTTCACCGGGAAGACTGGATCGTCATTTGATTAGCTACTATGAGAGAGACGTGCAAAAAGGAAATCTCACCAAACAGGACGCTTTGGAAATTATAGAATGTCTTTGGCTGAAATTTAACGAGATTGTTTATATGAGAAATTCCGGAGGAGCCAAATATTTTGCAGGATTTCCGATAGGATTTAATATTGCAATCGGCGGGCAGGATGAGGAAGGCAGAGATTATTCCAATGAATTATCTTTCCTGTTTTTGAAGGCACAGCAGCATATCGGGCTTCCTCAGCCAAATCTTTCTGTTCGTCTGCATGAGAAAACCGGAGATAAACTGCTGCATGAAGCTGTAAAAACCGTGGCACTGGGAAGCGGAATGCCTCAGTTTTTTAATGATAAAGCAATCATTCCTGCTATAAAGGATCTCGAAATTGAAGAAAAAGATGCTTTGGATTATGCGATTGTAGGATGTGTGGAACTGACAACTCAGGGCAATAATCTGGGCTGGAGTGACGCCGCTATGTTCAACTTGAATAAAGCCTTGGAAATGGCTTTGACAGGGGGAGTCTGCTTATTGACAGGAGAACAGATTGCGCCGGATTATGGAAATTTAAAAGAATATAATACCTATGAGGATTTAGAAGCTGCTTTAGAAAAACAGATTCTTTATTTTACAGATAAAATGATCCTTGCATGTGAACAAGTGGAAAAAGTGCATATCGATCTGCTGCCGTCGCCGTTTTTATCTGCAACGATTGATCCTTGCATGGAAAATGGAATGGATGTGACTGCCGGGGGAGCAAAGTATAATTTGTCGGGAATTCAGATGATCCAGATAGCGAATCTTGCGGACAGTCTTGCCGCGATAAAACAACTTGTCTATGAGGAAAAACGTTTTACAAAGGAAGAAGTGTTGGAGGCATTAAAGAAGAACTTTGATGGCTATGAGCTTATGAGACAGATGATGTTAAACAAAGTTCCGAAATATGGAAATGATATTGATCGTGTCGATCAGATGGGTGCCAAGTGGGCAGAATATTTCAGAAACGGTCTGAAGAAATATAAAAATTTCCGCAATGGTCCGTATCATACAGGAATGTATACCGTATCTGCTCACGTTCCGATGGGAGAGAACGTTGGTGCCACACCGGATGGCCGGTTTGCGAAAGAGCCTCTGGCGGACGGGGGAATGTCGCCGGTATATGGAAGGGATGTAAAAGGACCGACTGCTGTACTGAAATCGGTGTCAAAACTGGATAAGAAACTTACAACCAACGGGGGACTTTTGAATATGAAATTTTTACCGGAATTTTTTAGCACAGAATCCGGAGTAGAGAAATTCGGGAAATTTTTAAGAGCGTTTGTAGACCTTGAAATTCCGCATATTCAATTTAATGTAGTAAGGAAAGAAGATCTGATTGCGGCGAAAGAACATCCGGAGCAATATCGGAGTCTGACTGTCAGGGTAGCAGGATATACTGCATACTTTACAGAACTTGCGCAAGAACTTCAAAACGAGATTATTGCCAGAACCAGTTATGGAGAGATTTAGGAAATGGAGAGAGAAAGATGGAAGGAACTATTTTTGATATTCGGAGATTTTCTACTCATGACGGAGAAGGCATTCGCACTACGGTGTTTCTGAAAGGATGTCCTCTTTCTTGTATCTGGTGTCAGAATCCGGAGGGGATTTCGACAAAAAGAAGACCTTTGTATTTCGAAAATCGGTGTATACACTGTAATACCTGTATTAATATTTGTGTGGATGGCGGATGCAGGCAGAAAGAGCAGGAAATAAGTTTAGATCCTGACGCAAGGGAGGACTGGGAGAAAATTATTTATGAATGTCCTGCAGGTGCCATTGAGATGGATTCAAAGATCTATACAATATCTGAAATCATGGATGAAATTCATAAAGATGAGGTGTTTTATCGTCATGGAGGAGGCGTAACTTTGTCCGGAGGGGAGCCGCTGGTTCAGTGTGAATTTGCGAGAAATGTCTTAAAGGAATGTCGAGAACAGGGAATTCACACAGCGATTGAGACAGCCTTATATGTTTCTGATCAGGCTCTGGAAGCGGTAATCCCCTATCTTTCGATGGCTTTTGTGGACTTAAAACTTATTGATGATGAAATGCACAAAACATATGTGGGAGTGTCCAATCAGAGAATTAAAGACAATATTCGTCGAATCCTTACTTCTGAGATTAAGGAACAGGTAGTTGTGCGTACTCCGATGATTCCGGGAATTACTGCCACGAAAGAGAACATTCAGGGAATTGCTCAATTTCTTAGTGAAATTTATCCCGATGTTTCTTATGAAATTCTCAATTATAATCCTTTGGCAGAAGCGAAATATCATCTGGTAGACAGAGAATACTGTTTTAAAGAAAATCCCAAGTTATATAGTGCAGAAAAGATGCAGCAATTTGGAAAATGGGCAGAAGAAGCAGGTATAAAACATGTCATTATCGAATCTTAATGTGAAGGAGAAGGAGAAATGATTTCAAAACATGCAGAAGATATCATACGAATTCTAATTCATCAAAATGAGAGGTTTGTTACTGTCAAAAAGATTGCGGAAATGGCTGAGGTATCAGAACGAAGTATCAATAATTATATGAGCGAAGTATCAGATTATTGTGAGAAGCAAGGGTTATAATCTTTTTTGTAAGGTGGATTGAGGAAATATAAAAATTATGATATAGTTATTTTTAAAGATAGAGAAACCGCACATAAAATGTGCGGTTTTAGTAGAGAGGAAACTATGTTAAGAATTAATCAGCTAAAACTGCCTCTGGATCACAGCAGAGAGCAGTTGGAAGAAAAATTGAAAAAAAATCTATATAATACTCCGTTTAAGTCCTGGAGTATCGCCAAAAAATCCATCGATGCCAGAAAAAAAGATGCTCTGTCTTATGTATATGCCATTGATGTGGAGTTAGAAAACGGTCAGGAGGCAAAATTCTTAAAAAGAACGAAGAATCGAAATATTCAGAAGATTTCAAAAAAGAAGTACAGTTTTCCAAAGAACCAAAGAATATGGGAACATCCTCCGATTGTGGTTGGAATGGGACCTGCGGGGCTGTTTGCAGCGTTGATGCTTGCCAGAGCCGGGGCTTCTCCTCTGGTTTTGGAGCGAGGGAAAGATGTCTCAGAGCGCATGGAAGATGTGGAACACTTCTGGGAAACCGGGGAATTGCATCCGGAATCCAATGTGCAGTTCGGAGAAGGCGGAGCGGGTACATTTTCTGACGGAAAGCTAAACACACTAGTGAAAGATAAGTTCGGGAGAAATCGTTTTGTTCTTGAAACATTTGTGGAATTTGGAGCACCGGAAGAGATTTTATATGAGAGCAAACCGCATATTGGGACGGATCTTTTAAGGAATGTTGTCTCAAATATGAGAGAAGAAATTAAAAGACTTGGAGGAACAGTAAGGTTTCAGTCCAAGGTAACTGATATCCGGATCGAAGATCAGAGAGTGGCTGCAGTTGTAGTAAACGGGCAAGAGCTGATTCCTTGTGAAGCGGTGATTTTGGCTCCCGGACACAGCGCAAGAGATACCTTTGAGATGCTTTACAAGAAAAAACTTTCTATGGAAACCAAAGCTTTTGCCATTGGACTTCGGGTGGAACATCCGAGAGAGATGATTGATTATTCCCAGTATGGAGAAGCAGCCGAGCGTTTTCATCTGCCGGCGGCATCTTACAAATTAACCTATCATACAGAGAACGGAAGGAGCGTTTATTCCTTTTGTATGTGTCCAGGAGGTTTTGTTGTGAATGCCTCTTCAGAACCCGGAAGATTAACAGTCAATGGAATGAGTAACCATAATCGGGCAGCAAAGAATTCAAACAGCGCGATTATCGTTGGAGTAACCCCGGAAGATTTTCCGGAAAAAGGCCCGCTGTCAGGTGTTCGTTTCCAGCAGTTATGGGAAGAAAAAGCCTACAAAGAAGGAAAAGGAAGAATTCCCGTACAGCTTCTTAAGGATTTTCGAGTGAACCAAAAGTCGGTATCTTTTGGAGAGGTTACGCCGGGCACCAAAGGACAGACAACTTTCGGGAATTTAAGGAATTGCCTGCCGAAAGCGGTAAGCGATGCAATCTGCGAGGGAATGGAATATTTTGAAAGAAAGATCAAAGGATTTAATCGTGATGATACCGTAATGTGCGGAATCGAGGCAAGAACCTCTTCACCGGTCCGCATTGAGAGAAACAGGGAGTTTCAGAGCAATATTTTGGGAATTTATCCCTGTGGTGAGGGTGCAGGCTATGCAGGAGGCATAACTTCTGCGGCAATGGATGGAATTAAGGTTGCAGAAGCGGTAGTTACGGTGTAAAATATGTCTTATCTTGTGCACAAACTCCAACCTTTGCAGGTGGTGTACTTGGATACCAAAATTACGAGGAGAAGATAGAAGAATGAATAATCGTGAAAAACTAAAAGATAAAAAAAGAATTGTAATTAAAGTGGGAACATCCTCTCTGATTCACAAATCCACAGGGAATCTCAATCTGTTTCGACTGGAAAAGCTGGTGAGGGTTATTACAGATCTTCATAACAGCGGAAAAGAAGTGATTTTGGTTTCTTCCGGGGCAATCGGTGTCGGATTTAAGGCATTGGGACTTGCCGGAAGACCTCAGTCTCTGCCGTTAAAACAGGCATGTTCTGCGGTAGGACAGGGGCAGCTTATGATGATTTATCAGAAATTGTTTGCAGAATACAATCAGGGATCTGCGCAGATTTTGATTACCAAAGAGACGATGTTAAATGACGAGCGCAGATTTAATGCAAAGAATACCTTTGATCAGCTTCTGGAGCTTGGTGTGATACCGATCGTAAATGAAAATGATACAGTATCTACAGAAGAGATTGAGTTTGGTGACAATGATACATTATCTGCCGTGGTAACTGCTGTGGTAGGTGGTGATTTACTGATCTTACTGACAGATATTGATGGACTTTATACCGATGATCCCCATAAGAATCCGGGTGCCAGACTGATTTCAGAGGTTGGAGAGATCGATGAAAAGATCGAAGGTATGGCTAAAGGTGCCGTGACAAAAGTAGGAACCGGAGGAATGGCGACAAAGATTGCAGCGGCAAATATTGTGACTGATGCTGGGGCTGATATGGTTATTGTAAACAGCGAGCGTCTGGATAATGTAAATAAAGTTATCAATGGAGAAAACATTGGGACACTGTTTTTGGCTCACAAACGCGCGCACTTTGATTTTAAACAATATTTAATAGAACGACCGTATTTTCAGAAAGGTTAATTTATGAACGAGAAAAAAGTACAAAGAATCAATGAATTATATCATTTAAAAAAGACTGTAGGACTGACAAAGGAACAGGAAAAAGAACAGAAGGAGCTTCGTCAGGAATACATTCAGGCGGTAAGAGCCAATTTAAGAGGGCAGCTTAACAATATCAGTATTCAAAATGAAGACGGTTCTATTACACCGCTGAAACCAAAAGGACTGAATTAGAAGGAGGTTTTTTATGTTAGAACAAATGGGAAAACAAGCCAGGGAAGCATCCGTAGTGCTTGGTACTGCCGGGATTGAAGAAAAGAATGCGGTTCTTAAAGAGGCGGCAAAATTTCTTGTAAATAATCAGGAGTACATATTAGCGGAAAATGCAAAAGATGTGGAAAATGCAAAGAACAATGGAATGACGGAAGCACTGATTGACCGTCTTGCCCTAAATTCAGACAGAATTGAGGGGATGGCAGAAGGACTTATGCAGGTTGCAGAACTGGATGATCCGATTGGAGCCGTTGAACATATGAATAAGACACCAAATGGAATGTTGATTGGGAAAAAAACAGTACCATTGGGTGTGGTTGGAATTATTTATGAATCCCGCCCGAACGTTACTGCAGATGCTTTTGCCCTTTGTTTTAAAACAGGAAATGCCTGTCTTCTTCGCGGAGGAAGCGATGCAATCAATTCCAATCTGGCAATTACGAATGTAATACAGAGTGCATTGGAATCCTGCCATATGCCAAAATACAGTATCCAGCTTCTTACAGATACCAGCAGAGAGACTGCAACGAAGATGATGCAGCTGAATGAATATTTGGATGTACTGATTCCAAGAGGCGGAGCAGGACTGATTCAGTCGGTTGTCAAAAACAGTACAGTTCCTGTAATTGAAACGGGAACCGGAAACTGCCATGTTTATGTAGATGAATTTGCTCAGAAAGATATGGCAGTTGACATTATTATCAATGCAAAGACTCAGAGACTGGGCACCTGCAATACTTGTGAATCTGTAGTTCTTCATAAGAATATCGTAGAGAGCCACGGACCGGCGATTGTCAATGCGCTGTTAGAAAAGGGTGTTGAAGTCCGGGGAGATGAGGCAGTGTGTGCATTAAATGAAAATGTAATCCCGGCACAGGAAGAAGACTGGGGAACCGAATATTTGGATGCGATCATTTCTATAAAGACAGTAGACACTTTTGAGGAAGCAGTTGCCCATATTAATCACTATAATACCGGACATTCAGAGGCAATTATTACAGATTCTTACCAGAATGCTCAGGCATTTTTAGATCAAATTGACGCAGCGGCAGTCTATGTAAATGCATCTACCAGATTTACCGATGGTTTTGAATTCGGGTTTGGGGCTGAAATCGGAATCAGTACACAAAAAATTCATGCCAGAGGGCCGATGGGATTATGGGCATTGACAACAACAAAATTTATTATCTACGGAAATGGGCAGATCCGCAAGTAAAGTAGATGGCATGCGAAATATTTTTTACAAAAAGTAAAAAAAGCATTGAAAAAAAAAGCGGATTATGTTATATTAAGAAAGTGTTCAGAGGAGTTTTCATTATATGTGGAAACTCTTTTTTTACGCAATGGAAAAAAATGTAAAAGAGAAAGGAAGGCTTAAAATGGCATTGTTTACATTCAGCGGTGGAGTTCATCCGGATGATGGTAAAGAATATGCAAAGGATTCACCAATTTCCGAATACCTGCCAAAAGGAGATGTTGTTTTACCTTTAGGCCAGCACATTGGCGCCCCTGCGAAACCAGTTGTAAGCAAGGGAGATCAGGTGCTTGCGGGCCAAAAGGTTGCAGAAGCTGGAGGATTTGTATCTGCAAATATTTTCAGCTCTGTATCAGGAACTGTAAAAGCAATTGAGCCAAGACTGACTCCGGCGGGAGCAAAAGTCAACTCAATTGTAATTGAAAATGATGGAGAATTTAAGGAGGTTGAATTTCAGACCAAACCTTATGAGTCCATGACAAAGGAAGAAGTTTTAGCAGCAATCAAAGAAGCCGGAATCGTAGGGCTTGGAGGCGCCGGATTCCCGACTCATGTAAAACTTGCGCCAAAAGATCCGGATGCGATTGAGTATATTATTGTGAACGGAGCTGAGTGTGAACCTTATATCACCGGAGACTACCGTGTTATGATGGAAACTCCGGAACTGTTGATTGAAGGGTTAAAAATTGTATTGGACATGTTCCCGAAAGCAAAAGGAATTATTGGTGTAGAGGATAATAAGAAAGATGCGATTGCCAAGGTGGAAGCATTGGTAAAAGGTGATGCAAGAATCAGTGTGGCATCTCTTAAGACAAAATATCCACAGGGAGCAGAGCGTTCATTGATTTATGCGACAACCGGAAGAAGTATTAACTCCAGTATGCTGCCGGCAGATGCAGGATGCATCGTAGATAACGTTGCAACTATCGTTGCAATTAAAGAGGCAGTGAAAGATGGAAAACCATTATTTAAGCGGCTGGTAACAGTTACAGGAGATGCAATTAAAAATCCAAGTAACTTTATGGTGCGTACCGGTACAAATGTCAATGAATTAATTGAGGCAGCAGGCGGATTTAAAGAGCAGCCTGAGAAGATCATTTCCGGTGGACCAATGATGGGAATGGCAATGTTTACAACGGATGTTCCGGCAGTTAAAACATTTTCTTCATTCCTTGCATTGACAAAGGATGAAGTTGCTGCAAGTGAGCCTGGCAACTGTATCCGCTGTGGAAGATGTGTAAGCGTCTGTCCTCAGAAATTAATGCCTGCAAAATTATCTGTACTGGCAGATAACAATCAGTTCGATGAGTTTGAAAAGCTCTATGGAGCAGAATGTGTGGAATGCGGATGCTGTTCTTATATCTGTCCGGCAAAACGAAATCTTGCACAGTCTATGAAGACCGGCCGTAAACAGGTATTAGCAAACCGTAGAAAGAAATAAAGGAGAGAGATACATATGAGCGAATCATTATATCATGTGTCAGCCAACCCTCATGTGAGAGATAAAGGCTCAACACAGAAAATTATGCTGGATGTCATCATCGCATTATTACCGGCAACGATTTTTGGTATCTATATCTTTGGTGCGCCTGCGGCAATGACAATTGCGATTTCTATTGTTACCTGTGTTGCAGCGGAATATATTTATCAGAAACTGATGAAACAGCCAATCACCGTATATGATTTGAGTGCAGTTGTGACCGGTTTATTATTGGCGTTGAACCTGCCGTCAGAAGTTCCATTCTGGCTTCCGATCATTGGTGGTGTATTTGCAATTATCGTTGTAAAACAGTTATTTGGAGGATTAGGACAAAACTTTATGAATCCGGCACTGGCAGCAAGATGTTTCTTGATGATTTCATTTGCAGCCAGAATGACAACTTTTACTTATGACGGAGTTACAACAGCAACTCCGATGGCATTATTAAAACAGGGAGAGTCTGTGGATGTCTTAAAACTGTTCCAGGGATTTATTCCGGGAACAATCGGTGAAACTTCTGCAATTCTTCTGATTATCGGTGGTGTTTATCTGGTTCTTAAGAAAGTGATTTCACCATTGATTCCATGTGTGTATGTAGCGGCTGTGGCAGTCTTTGTTGCACTGTTTGGCGGACATGGACTGGATGTTACATTTATCGCATCCCATATTTTCGGAGGCGGTCTGATGTTAGGAGCTATTTTCATGGCAACTGATTATGTGACATCTCCGATAACCAATAGCGGAAAAGTCATTTATGCAATTCTTCTTGGTATTTTAACGGGGCTGTTCCGTCTGTTTGGACCGATGAACGAAGGTGTGTCTTATTCTATTATTATCGCAAACCTTCTGGTTCCTCTGATTGAGAGAGTCACTGTTCCGACTCCGTTTGGAATCGTAAAGAAAAAAGGAGGAAAGGGCAATGAATAAGAGTATTATTTCTGATTGTATCAAATTGTGTGTGATCACGGTAATTGCCGGATTCCTTCTGGGACTGGTTTATAATGTGACAAAAGAGCCGATTGCGGCACAGCAGGAAAAAACAAAGCAGGAAGCTTACAAGTCCGTATTTAAAGACGCAGCAAAATTTGAAACCGTTAAAGTTGATCAGAAAGATGTTACAAAGGTCTTAAAGGCAAATGATCTGGGACAAAATACAATCACAGAGATTGCAAAAGCCGTAGATCAGAACGGAAAAGAACTTGGATACGTATTTTCTGTAACTAATCCGGAAGGATATGGCGGAGACATTTCTCTGTCTGTCGGAGTTCAAAATGACGGAACTGTCAATGGGTATGAGACATTATCCATCAGTGAGACAGCCGGTCTTGGAATGAAGGCAACAGAAGATGAATTTAAGAGCAACTTTAAAAATAAGAAATCAGATAAATTTGAGGTTGTAAAAGATGGTTCCGGAAAAAATGATGATACAAAAGTGGATTCCATCAGTGGTGCGACCATCACAAGCCGTGCTGTTACAAGCGGCGTAAACAGCTGTGTTGTATATGCAAAAAGCATGAAGGGAGGTAAATAGAAATGAAACCAAACCCGATAGAACGTTTGATAAACGGTATTATCAAAGAAAATCCAACCTTCGTCCTGACTCTCGGTATGTGTCCGACTCTGGCAGTTACTACTTCTGCGATGAACGGAGTGGGAATGGGATTATCAACAACCGTTGTTTTGATGTTTTCTAATATGGTGATTTCAGCGCTTCGAAAGGTGATTCCTGACAGAGCCAGAATCCCGGGATATATCGTAGTTATTGCATCTCTGGTAACCATTGTACAGTTTTTGTTAGAGGGTTATGTACCTTCCGTATACGCTGCATTAGGTCTTTATATTCCTTTGATTGTAGTAAACTGTATTATTCTTGGTCGTGCAGAGGCATTTGCAGCAAAAAACGGACCGGTTACATCTTTCTTTGACGGACTTGGAATGGGACTTGGATTTACGATCGCATTGACTTTGATCGGTGCATTTCGTGAAATTCTTGGTGCAGGACAGATTTTTGGAATGCAGGTTATGCCGGCTTCTTACGAACCGATTACAATCTTCATTCTGGCACCGGGTGCATTCTTTGTATTGGCATGTCTGATTGCGGTACAGAATAAAATTCGAAATAAAAAGGTTGAGAAAGGACTGCCAATCCATCCTTCAGCAGGATGTGGAGATTGTTCATCCTGTGGAAACCATGCCTGTGGTACCAGATTCTTTAATCTGGATGCAGATCAGAAGAAAGAAAATTAGGAGGAAGATAGATTATGAAAGAATTATTGTTAATTGCTATCGGTTCTGCCCTGGTAAATAACGTAGTATTAAGCCAGTTCCTCGGATTATGTCCATTCCTCGGTGTTTCAAAAAAAGTAGATACAGCAGCGGGAATGGGAGTAGCGGTTATTTTCGTTATTACCATCGCATCAGCGGTAACAAATTTGATTTACAGCTTTATTCTGGTTCCAACCAACTTAGAGTACCTGCAGACGATTGTATTTATTCTGGTAATTGCGGCATTGGTACAGTTCGTTGAGCTGGTATTGAAAAAATCAATGCCTGCACTGTATGAGGCGTTGGGAGTGTATCTTCCGTTAATTACGACCAACTGTGCAGTACTTGGAGTAGCTTTAACAAATGTTCAGAATGATTACGGATTTGCGGCAAGTGTTATCAATGGTATTGGTATCTCTGTGGGATTTACCATCGCGATTGTGATTTTGGCTGGTATTCGTGAAAGAAATGAATATAATAACATTCCGGAATCTTTTCAGGGAATGCCAATCACTCTTGTAACAGCAGGACTGATGGCCATTGCATTCTTTGGATTTTCAGGAATTATATAGGAGGTAGTAAGAATGGATATAACAGCAATTATTCTTGCGGCCGTGATTGTTGGAGGAACAGGACTGATCATTGCAATTTTGCTTGGAATTGCATCTGAGAAGTTTAAAGTTCCTGTTGATGAGAAAGAAGTCGCAGTCAGAGCGGAGTTGCCTGGAAATAACTGTGGTGGATGTGGTTATGCAGGTTGTGACGGACTTGCAGCTGCAATCGCAGCAGGAGATGCTCCGGTTAATGCGTGTCCGGTTGGTGGAGCACCGGTGGCAGAGAAAATCAGTGCCATTATGGGTGTAGAAGCCGGAGATTTTGTAAAACAGGTTGCCTTTGTAAAATGTGCGGGAACCTGTGAAAAAGCAGTCGATAAATATCAGTATAGTGGCGCTCAGAGCTGTATAGAGGCTATGAATGTGCCGGGAGCAGGACCAAAAGGCTGCGAGTACGGATGTATGGGATTTGGAAGCTGTGCAAATGTCTGCCCGGAAGATGCCATTACGATTGTAAACGGAATTGCTTATATAGACAAAGAGGCATGTGTAGCCTGCGGAAAATGTGTTGATATTTGTCCGAAGGGATTAATTGAACTGGTACCATACGACAAGAAATGTAAGGTTCAGTGTAATTCCAAAGACTTTGGAAAAGCCGTGATGTCTGTATGTAAAGCAGGATGTATCGGATGTCGTGCCTGCGAAAAGGCATGTAAATTAGGAGCCATCACCGTAGAAAATAACATTGCTCATATTGATTATGACAAATGTGTGGGATGCGGTTTATGTGCGAATAAATGTCCAAAAGGCATTATTACAGGAAAAAAAGAAGCCTAAATACAGGAAATATCAAGGAGGCAAAAGCAGAAGAATCATCTGTTTTTGTCTCCTTTTGTTCTATTCTCCGGGAAAGCAGAATATAAAAAAAGAAAGGCTATTTTTATGAAATTTCTTGAACTCAGACAAAAAGATGTCATAAATTGTAATACCGGAGAAAAATTAGGATTTGTAATTGATCTTGATTTTGAAGTGAAAACAGGGCTGATTTGTTATCTTCTGGTACCGAAGGCAGTGAAAGTGATAAATTGTTTTGGTAAAAATCAAGTATATAAAATTCCTTATAAATGTGTGGTGCGAATCGGAAAAGATGCTGTTTTAGTAGATATTAATGAAAAAGAGTGTCTGAAATAGAAGAAACTCTTTTCATTCATTGTAAAAGATGGTATACTGCAAGCAGAAAAAAACGGAGGTACCAAGGAAGATGAGATGTCCATACTGCGGAAGTGAGAATTCCAGGGTTGTTGATTCCAGACCGGCGGAGGATAATAATGCCATTCGCAGGAGAAGACAGTGTGATGACTGCAGTAAGCGGTTTACAACGTATGAAAAAATTGAGACTGCACCCCTGAGCGTGATAAAGAAAGATAAGACCAGACAGTTATATAACCGCAATAAGATCCGTCACGGAATTGTACAGTCCTGTCACAAATTACCGATTTCCATGGATCAGATTGAAAAAGCGGTAGATGAGATTGAGACAAAGATTTTTAATCTTGGCAAGCGGGAAGTGGAGACTTCTCTTATTGGCGAGATTGTGATGGACAAATTGAAAGAGCTGGATGAAGTTGCCTATGTGCGCTTTGCCGCAATTTATCGAGAATTTAAAGATGTGAACACTTTTATGAATGAGTTAAAAAAATTATTAAAATAATTGTAAAAATATTACATATGTGATAAAATGATACTATCATTTTGGCGAGCCTTCCACAGTGGAAGGAGCTGATCTTAATGTATCAGGAAGTAATAAGCGGTATTGTCTGCGGTGTTACCGGACAATTAATTCATGTCGAAGTCGAAATCAGAAACGGTCTGCCATATTTTTCTATGGTGGGCTATTTGTCGAGAGAATCTATGGAGGCGAAAGAGCGAGTGGCATCTGCCTTGCGCTCAATCGGACATCCTCTGCCATCTATGAAGATTACAGTCAATTTATCCCCTGCCAATATAAGAAAAAGCGGAACTGCCTTTGATTTTCCGATCGCGGCGGCCTTTTTGGGGTGCCTGGGATTAATCCCGGCAGATCGCCTCAGGAAAATTTGTATTCTTGGAGAATTGGGGCTAAATGGAAGGATACGTGGGGTGAAAAATTGTCTTCCGATTATTCTTAAGGCACAGGAATATGGAATTGATCAGTTTTTTGTAGCAGAAGAAGATAGGAACTCGCTGGAATCAATGGAAGGGATTGAAGTTATCTTTATGAACCGGCTTCAGGATGTTCTTGATTATTTTCACGGCAGCTATCATGGGAAGCAGGAACCATCCGGACAGGAGTTTCAATGGGAGGCAGAAGAAGGGGATTTTGCGGATTTAAAGGGAATGGAGCACTTGAAACGTGCGATTGAGATTGCTGTGATTGGACGTCATCATTTGCTGATTGCGGGAGCCCCCGGATCAGGGAAGAGTATGGCGGTAAGAAGGATTCCGACGATTCTTCCGCAACTTTCGAAAAATGAGAGATTAGAAGTTCAGAGCATCTATGATGCGGCGGAGATTTCAAGGAATCTTCTTGATCCCAGACCTCCGTTTCGTACTCCTCATTCCACGATCCCGAGGGCTGCATTTCTCGGTGGAGGAAAGATTCCAAAAGCAGGAGAAATCACTCTGGCTCATCATGGGATTTTGTTTATGGATGAATTTATGGAGTATCGGACAGAGTGCATCGAGGGACTGCGTCTGCCATTAGAAGAGAAGAAGTTAGAGATCAGCCGGATGGGATTGCATATGATTTTTCCATCGGATTTTTTGCTGATTGCCGCAATGAATCCGTGCCCCTGCGGATATGCTCTGGAAGATGGTCAATGTCGGTGCAGTTATCACGAGAAAAAGAGGTATCTGAAAAAGCTGTCAGGACCACTATTAGACCGTTTTGATTTGATTATCGGAACCATCGGAGTGGGAGAAGATGGAGAATCTCTCGATTTTCATAAGAAGATTTGTGAAGATGGATTGGGGACTTCAGATCAGATAAGAAGCCGTATACAAAGATATACGGAAGAAGAGAGAGATATTTTAAGCGGAAGCAGCTGGAAGTATTTTAGCGAAATCCCATCACAGCATATGGAATCCTATTGCCCTATGGAGAATGAATGCATCAATTTATTGAATACGGTATATGATATGGGGAAAATTACAAGACGGGGAGCTGATAAGATCCGAAGAGTTGCAATGACTATTGCCGTTATGGATGGCAAAAAAATAATTGCTCCGGTGCACTTGATGGAAGCGATGACATTTCGCAATTCCAATTTTATCAAAGAGGTACTGGAATATGGAGGATAAGTTATATTGGTACTGGTACTGCGCAAAACTATGTCTGCCTTTAAAAAAGCAAAAACAATGGATGGACTTATTGGGACATCCCAGAGAATTGTTTTATCTTAATCCCAATATAATAGAAGAAAAATTTTCAAAACAGGAATGTCAGAGATTTTTTCGATGGAAAAATGAAAAAGAAATCGAAGAATCTTATGAAAATCTCAAAGAAAAACAGGTTCATTTTTACACTTACAAAGAAGCGGCTTATCCCCGGAGGCTGAGACAAATATACGATTTTCCCTATGGGATTTTTCACAAGGGTCGTCCGTATACAGAAAAAGCATTGTCGATTGCCATTGTAGGATCTCGATTTCCTACGGCTTATGGGAGAGAGATTTCCCGAATATTTGCAAGAGGACTGGCAGAAAAAGGGGTACAGATTATCAGTGGACTGGCAAAAGGAATCGACGGTTTGGCACATCGGGAGATCGTAGATATCGAAGAAACAGCGGTCGGTATTCTGGGATGCGGGATTGATCAGATCTACCCGAAAGATAACTTCAGTTTATTCTATAAAATGTATGAGAATCAAACTGTATTTTCCGAATATCCTCCGGGGATTCCCCCGCATCCATGGAATTTTCCACAAAGAAACCGAATTATCAGTGGATTAAGCGATGGTGTGCTTGTGGTAGAGGCAAAGAACAAAAGCGGATCTTTAATTACGGCAGATTGTGCTTTGGAGCAAAATAAAGAGGTTTTTGCGGTTCCCGGACCGGTGATCGGACAAAATCATGAAGGCTGTCATGGTCTGATCAAACAGGGAGCAAAACTGACAGAAACTATCGAAGATATTCTGTCAGAATTTTCGAAATTCACAAAAAAATCAGAGAATTTTAATGCGAGAGAGATGAAATCTCTTGCGTACCCGGAAAAAAAGGTGTATGATATCCTAAGTTTAAATCCAAGACATTTGGATGAAATTGTTCATTTGTCAGGGTGCTCTTACAAAGAAGTCATACAGTCATTATTCTTTTTAGAAGCAAACGGGTATATCCGACAGATTCGTCAAAACCTGTATATCAGGTAGATTTTCTTATTCTGATATACACCCGGGGACTGTCAGAGTCAGTCGTGAATAAAGATAGCGGAATGTATTCAACATTCTTGAAAAAATGCAAATAAGGGGTAATTTAATATGCCGAAATATCTGGTTATCGTCGAGTCACCGGCGAAAGCAAAAACAATTAAAAAATTCCTTGGTAAGAATTATGAGGTGATCGCTTCCAATGGACATGTTCGAGATCTTCCGAAAAGTACCTTGGGAATCGATATTGAAAATGATTTTGAACCGAAATATATTACGATTCGAGGAAAGGGAGAGGTTCTTGCAGCGCTTCGAAAAGCCGTGAAAAAAGCAGATAAAGTATATCTCGCAACTGACCCGGACCGTGAGGGAGAGGCAATTTCATGGCATCTTTACCATGCATTGAAGCTGGAAAATAAAAAATGCAGCCGAATTACTTTTAATGAAATTACAAAGACTGCTGTGAAAGATTCCATAAAAAATGCCAGAGAAATTGATATGAATCTGGTAGATGCCCAACAGGCAAGAAGGGTATTAGACCGTATTGTCGGATACCAGATCAGTCCGATTTTATGGGCAAAGATTAAGCGTGGGTTAAGTGCCGGACGCGTACAGTCTGTAGCATTGCGCTTAATCTGTGACAGAGAAGAAGAGATCAGTCTGTTTATTCCGCAGGAATACTGGTCTTTAGAAGCGCTGCTTCATGTGAAAGGCAGTAAGAAGCCTCTTGCAGCAAAGTTTGTAGGAGACAAAGATCAGAAGCTTGAAATTCACAGTAAGGAAGAGATGGATCGTCTGCTGGCGGAGTTAGACGGAAAAGAGTTCCAGGTGGACTCTGTAAAGGTCAGTGAGCGTCTGAAAAAAGGCCCGCTGCCGTTTACGACCAGTACATTACAGCAGGATGCTTCCAGCAAATTAAACTTCGCACCGCAGAAAACCATGAGAATTGCCCAGCAGCTATATGAAGGTGTTAATATCAAGGGAAAAGGAAACGTAGGTCTGATTACTTATCTTCGTACCGACTCTACACGAATTTCCGAGGAAGCGGATGCAGCAGCGAAAGAATATATTGCCGAACACTACGGACAAGAATATATCGGAACAGGAAACATTGCCAAGAAAGATGACAAGAAGGTACAAGATGCCCATGAGGCAATCCGTCCGACATATATGGAAAATTCCCCGGTCAGTATCAAAGAAGAACTTTCCAGAGATCAGTTTCGTCTGTATCAGTTGATTTGGAATCGTTTTATGGCAAGCCGTATGTCTTCCGCAAAATATGAGAATACTTCTGTAAAAATTGCTGCGGGAGATTATCGTTTTACGGCAACCGCTTCTAAGATCGTATTTGACGGCTTTTTGTCCGTATACAACATTAACAATGAAAAATCTGAAGGAAATGTTATGTTAAAATCTATTGATAAAGATACAGAACTTTCTCTCAGTGAATTTGATCCGAAACAGCACTTTACACAGCCGCCGGCACATTATACAGAGGCTTCTCTGGTAAAGACATTAGAGGAGTTTGGAATCGGGCGTCCAAGTACGTACGCTCCGACAATTTCAACGATTGTTGCCCGCAGATATGTTGTAAAAGAGAAAAAGAATCTTTATGTTACAGAACTCGGTGAGTCTGTGAATCAGATGATGAAAAAAGGATTTGAGACGATTGTAGATGTTAACTTTACGGCAATGATGGAAGGACTGCTGGACATGGTAGAAGAGGGAAAAGTCCGTTGGAAGTCCGTAATCGAAAACTTCTATCCGGATTTTGAGATTGCCATAAAAAATGCAGAACAAGAGTTGGAAAAGATTAAGATCGAAGATGAAGTAACGGATGTTATTTGTGACCAGTGTGGTCGGAATATGGTTGTCAAGTATGGGCCATATGGTAAGTTTTTGGCATGTCCCGGATTCCCGGATTGCCGAAATACAAAACCTCATTTTGAAAAAGTTGGAATTCCTTGTCCGGTCTGTGGCGGTGAGGTCGTTCTCAAAAAGACTAAGAAAGGACGAAAATATTACGGATGCGAAAACAATCCGGAATGCGAATTTATGTCCTGGCAGAAACCTTCGACTGTAAAATGTGAGAAGTGCGGAAGCTATATGATCGAAAAAGGAAAGAAATTAGTATGTTCTAACAAAGAATGTGGTTTTGTCTGTGGTCTTCCGGAAGAAAAAGAAAATCTTTCCGAAGAGGCGATTGCAAAATAAGGAGAAAAAGAGGACATGAGTAGTATACAGTTATTAGATAAAACAAGAAAAATCAATAAATTACTGCATAACAATAACTCACAGAAAGTTGTATTTAATGATATTTGTAAAGTGTTGACAGATGTCATGAAGTCAAACGTATTGGTTATCAGTAAAAAAGGGAAGATTCTTGGAAAAAATGAAGCAGATCATATTAAAGTGGTTCATCAGTTGATTTCAGGAAACGTCAAGGATTATGTTGATTTTTCACTTAATGAGAGACTGTTGGCAATTTTATCTACCAATGAAAATGTCAGTCTTTGGACTTTAGGATTTGATTCTGAAATTGATGATTATTCTGCGATTATAGCACCGATTGATATTGCCGGAGAGCGGTTTGGAACATTATTCATGTACCGACAGGATGTGCCATATTCGATTGATGATATTATTTTAGCCGAATATGGGACTACGGTCGTAGGACTTGAGATGCTGCGATCCGTCAGTGAAGAAGTGGAAATGGAGAGAAGGAAGAAAGGAATTGTAGATTCCGCAATCAGCACGCTGTCTTTTACAGAACACAAAGCAGTAGTTCATATTTTAGAAGAATTGGACGGAAATGAAGGGATTCTTGTTGCCAGCAAGATTGCAGACCGCTTTGGAATCACAAGGTCAGTGGTAGTCAATGCTCTTAGGAAATTAGAGAGCGCAGGAGTTGTGGAAACCCGTTCTTCAGGAATGAAGGGAACGTATATTAAAGTAATCAATGATTTTATCTTTGATGAAATTGCACGGTTTAACTAGAAAAACCTTGCAATTAAAAACAAGTTTTGGTATACTGGCATAGGTAAAAATAAACACGCTGTCGGAATTTGGGTAAGTGCCGCAAGGTTTGCCCAGACGTTGAAGGCAGCGGAAGCAAAAACTAAAGGAGATTTTATAATGAGCGTAATTTCAATGAAACAGTTACTGGAAGCCGGTGTTCATTTCGGACATCAGACAAGAAGATGGAACCCTAAAATGGCACCATATATCTACACAGAGCGTAATGGTATCCATATTATCGACTTACAGAAATCTGTAGGAATGGTTGATGATGCTTACAATGCAGTAAAAGATTGTGTAGCTCAGGGTGGAAAAGTTCTTTTCGTAGGAACAAAAAAACAGGCTCAGGATTCTATCCAGGCTGAAGCAGAACGTTGTGGAATGTTCTACGTAAACCAGAGATGGTTAGGTGGAATGATGACAAACTTCAAGACAATTGAATCTAGAATCGCAAGACTTAAAAAGATCAAAGAAATGGAAGAAGACGGAACATTTGATGTACTTCCAAAGAAAGAAGTTTTAGAACTTAACAAAGAAAAAGACAAATTACAGAAAAACTTAGGTGGAATCGAAGAAATGGGCGGACTTCCGGACATGATCTTTGTTGTAGATCCTAAGAAAGAAAGCATCTGTGTTCAGGAAGCACATACTTTAGGAATTCCCCTTGTTGGAATCGCAGATACAAACAGCGATCCAGAAGAGTTAGATTATATCATTCCTGGAAATGACGATGCAATCCGTGCAGTAAAACTGATTACATCTGCAATGGCTGATGCTGTTATCGAAGCAAACCAGGGAATTGATGCAGAATCTGAAGCAGAAGAAGCTGCAGAAGATGAAGAATAATCAGATATAGGAGGAAGAAATCATGGCTATCACAGCAGCAATGGTAAAAGAATTAAGAGAAATGACCGGTGCAGGAATGATGGATTGTAAGAAAGCTCTTACAAAGACAGAAGGAGACATGGACGCAGCGGTAGAATTTTTAAGAGAAAATGGTCTTGCAAAGGCAGCAAAGAAATCCGGACGTATCGCAGCAGAAGGATTAGTTGCAGTTGCAGTTGCTGACGATGCAAAAAGTGCAGCTATCGTAGAAGTTAACTCTGAGACAGACTTCGTTGCTAAGAATGATACATTCAAAGACTATGTAGCTGAGGTTGCAGATCAGGCACTGACAACAGGTGCAGAAGATATCGAAGCATTCCTTGCAGAAGAATCTAAAGCAGAAGCAGGAAAAACTGTAAAAGAAGCATTAGATGGAAAAATCGCTGTTATCGGTGAAAACTTAAATATTCGTCGATTCAACAAAGCAAATGCTGAAGATGGATTTGTTGCATCTTACATTCATGCTGGAGGAAAAATTGGTGTATTAGTTGAAGTTGCTTCTGATGTTGTGAACGATGACATCAAAGAAATGGCTAAGAACGTAGCAATGCAGGTTGCAGCTATCTCTCCAAAATACACAAGCAGAGATGAAGTTTCTAAAGATTATATCGAACATGAAACAGAGATCTTAAAAGCTCAGGCAATGAATGAGAACCCAGACAAACCAGAGAATATCATTGAAAAAATGATTATCGGACGTCTGAACAAAGAGTTAAAAGAAGTATGTCTGTTAGATCAGGTTTATGTAAAAGCTGAAGACGGAAAACAGGCAGTTGGAAAATATATAGAGCAGGTTGCAAAAGCAAACGGTGCTAACGTAACAATCAAAGGATTTGTTCGTTTCGAAACTGGAGAAGGAATCGAAAAGAAAGAAGAAAACTTTGCAGAAGAAGTTGCAAAACAGATGCAATAAGAGTCTATCATTGAACATTTTTGCTACTTTTTGCGGGAAACCCTTATTTTATGCGGTTTCCGAGGCATGAAAAATTGAAAAGGAAACTTTTTTGAAAATGATAAATTTTGAGAATTCCAGTTTTTCATGAAAAATATGATATGTAGAAAAGAGGTATGATATTTCATATCTCTTTTTTGTGGTTATATATGACTTTTTTTCTTTGTAAAAATTACATATTTATAGAAGGAGCTTCCTGTATACTTTAAAGAGTAAAAGGAATTGACCAAAAAGAATACCTCAAGTAAATTTAGATTATTACTGACTTGGCCGGTTGGTAAGAAATCTAAAAACACAAGAGGTATCTAAAATGAATATTAAAGCAAAAAAGGCAAAAGTACAACCATTATCAAAGAAATCAGTGATAAATGTTTTATCACAGGATGAAATTAAAAAGAAAGTACAGGTAATTGAACAGGAACTTAAGGCTTCTACATGGCGTGAGCTGGAAACAAAGGGCAAATTTGGGAAGAATGACAAACTCTCGTTCATCTCTGATGAGATGTTTATTGTTGGATGCGATATAGGCAGTGAAACTCATTATATCAGAGCGATTGACACCAGAGGAAGGGAACTTAGCAAAGAAGCTTTTGAATTCAGTAATTCATCCGAGGGCTTTGCCAGTGTAAAGGCATGGGTGCTGAACCTTGCAGCAAAGAATGATAAAAAACAGATAGTGCTGGGTCTTGAACCAACAGGTCACTACTGGTTTGCGATCGCTGCATGGATGGTTTCAAATGGAATCAGCGTTGTTCAGGTAAATCCATATGCTGTAAAGCAGAGCAAAGAGATTGAAGATAACAGTCAGCTCAAGGATGACAGAAAAGATCCTAAAATAATTGCAAACCTTGTAAAAGATGGAAACTATGGAATGCCTTATCTCCCAGAGGATATTTATGCAGACATGAGAAGGCTCTCCATGTTCAGGGATCAGCTTACCGAGGACAGAATCAGAAATATCAACCGGTCTCCATCGTGAAATGAAGATTTACTTTCCGGAATATATGGACGCTTTTGGAAAGATTGATGGAGCTTTTATACTGGAGGTGCTGAAGGTGGCGCCAATGCCATCTGATATCATATCGCTGAACGCAGAAGGTCTGAAAAGCCTCTGGCATGAAGCAAAGCTTCGTAGACGAGGCTGCAGCAGAGCCGGAGTAATTGTAGACTATGCAAAGAAAAGCGTAGGACTGACCGGAGGAACAGATGCCGGAAGGGAATCTATCAAATGGTTTATAGAACAAATCATACAACTGGATGAACAACTGGCGGAGATTGAAAATGTACTGCATCAGAAATGCATGGAAATACCACATGCAGAAAATATCCTGGAAATCAACGGAGTTGGCGAAAACATCCTTGCAGGAATTCTTGCGGAGATGGTAGATATCAGCAGATTTGATGATGTAAAGGAATTACATCACCAAAAGAGTGGAAGGAATTTACAGAGGTATCGCGTCCACTGAAGTAATCAGTACCTCTGAAGATGAAAGCAGGTCAGTAACAATCAAATAAAAACAAGAACTGTAGCCGACATCGGTTTTTCCCGTGGGGCATGACCCCGTCTAGGAGCTTGGCTGGCACTCGGTGTATGAATAGATGGGACGAAGGAAGTTGGGACACGATCCCTTTAGGCACGGAAGGTTCATCATCATAGTTTAACAGAGGGGAAATAGCCTTTATAAAGCAAACAGAATGGATGCTTTTAAAGTGATACCCAATTTTAAACTATTCGGTACTTGATACTACGATATTCATCACTATCGGTTCTGTTTTGGAGGTAAATAAAATACGTCAAAGCCAGTAAAATCAATAGATTTGGGCTTGACAGAATAGGAAAGAAGGTTTTTATGTTAACATCATTTGCTTTTATTTTTTTGATCGGGCTATCTATGGCTGCAATCTGTCAGAAATTAAAATTGCCACGTATAATTGGTATGTTGATCACAGGTATTGTTTTAGGACCATATGTTTTGAATTTATTAGATTCATCTATTCTATCTATATCGTCTGAATTACGACAAATGGCACTCATTATTATTCTTTTGAAAGCGGGACTTTCTCTTAACCTTTCGGACTTAAAAAAAGTGGGGCGTCCTGCAATTATGATGTCTTGTGTGCCTGCAAGTTTTGAAGTTTTAGCTTTTTTCCTGTTTGCACCTTATTTGCTTGAGGTTTCAAGAATGGAGGCCGCTGTTATGGGAGCTGTTATGGGAGCTGTTTCACCTGCTGTTGTTGTGCCAAGAATGGTACAGCTTATGGATAGCAGATACGGTACGCAAAAAAGTATTCCTCAATTGATATTGGCTGGCGCTTCTTGCGATGATATTTTTGTCATCGTTCTGTTTACTACTTTTGTCAGTATGGCACAGGGCGGTCAGATTCATATCATTGATTTTGTGAATATCCCGATTTCAATCATACTCGGAATAGCATTAGGGGCTCTTGTTGGATTTTTACTATCAATGTTCTTTGAAACAGCATACGCACATAAACATTGTGTTCGAAACAGTATGAAAGTGATTATTGTCCTTGGCATTTCTTTTATGTTGATGGCTGTTGAATCTTGGACAGAAGGTTTTGTACCTATTTCGGGATTACTGGCGGTTGTAAGTATGGCTTGCGTGCTTAAACTGAAAAGTATTGCTTTTGTTTCAAAAAGACTATCAGAAAAATTTGGCAAGCTATGGATAGCTGCCGAAGTTATCCTTTTTGTTTTAGTAGGTGCCGCTGTTGATATTCGCTATACAATGAGGGCAGGATTGGCGGCTGTCGCAATGATTTTCCTTGCACTTGTATTTAGAGGAATCGGTGTTTCTATTTGCTTAATTAAAACAAACTTGAATTGAAAAGAACGCCTTTTCTGTGTAATCGCTTATTTGCCAAAAGCAACCGTACAGGCGGCGATTGGTTCAGTGCCTTTATCTATGGGATTGCCCTGCGGTCAGATTGTTTTATCTGTTGCGGTGCTGGCAATTCTTATGACTGCTCCACTGGGAGCGATTGGTATGGATCTAACATATAAGAAATTACTGACGCGAGGAAGCGAATAGGAGTTTAAACTATTCTGAATGGACAATGAAAATCATACATGATATCATTTAGAGAGGTGCGATGTCTGAAGAGTTTCAACAACAGACGATTCGCAATTTATGGATATCAGGAGGATTGACGTGTGAAAAAAAGAAAGCTTAATAAGAAGCAGAAAATTTTTATAGTGTCTGTCTGTTGTTTGGTTTTTATTTTTTCAGTTATTGGTATTTTTTCTTTGTTTCAGCATCGCTTGAGCGAAGAGTATAATATTATTTTGACAGATGGATTAACAGCCGATATAGAAGAGCAAAAGAAGAATAGTGAATTGATTATTTCTAATTTGCACGGGACGTTAGAATTGCTGCAAGATACGTTGGAATCATCAAGTGCTAATGTGCCGGAAGATGGATGGGAAGTTGAGATTCAGGAATCCAAAGTTAAAATTGATTATCTGAAGGCACAGGAGTTTCTGAAACTCACGGATTCGTTCAAATTGCAAAAGATTAATAACAGATTTTGATGGGAACCAGTGTGACTTCTGATTCTTTCTTCCAAAAGGTTTATATTATACTTACCAGACCGGATGGCAGCATAGTCTATGCAAATACTCCTTATCCCAATAGAAAGAATTTTTTGTCAGCTACGCTTCAGGGGGGAATTGATTCTGAAAAAGTAGAATCAATTCAACAAGTTTTTGAGAGAAATCAGAAAAAGACAATTAGTTTTCTGGGAAAAGGAAATAAATATTATATGTCATGGGAGACGTTCGATTTTAATGACTGGAGAGTCGTTATGTTTGCCCGTTCTCCCGATGTTGTGCTTCAAACTATAACAATTTTACGGGGAATGATTATTGGCGGAGTTGGGCTGATTGTTCTAACTGTCTATTTTGCATGGTGTTTATCCATTTTCTGCTGCGACAGAAGCATCTGTTGGATATGCAGCAACGGCGATACGATGCGTTGGCACAGTTCAATGATACATTACTTTTTGAATATGATATTGTGTCAAATTGCGTAGTGCTTACTCCAAATGCGCTGGAACAGCTGGATTTGGATGAACGATATCTGGAAGGAATCCCGGGAGAATATTACGTACAGAATTTGATTCACCCTGATGACAGAGAGCACATATTGAAGGATATTCTTACCGGTGTTTATAATCGCTCGGCTGAAATGCTTATTAATAATCTGCTGAAAAAGGATGAGCAGGGACTCTTTTTTATGCTTGATCTGGATGATTTTCGTTAATGATTTCCTGTAATGCTGCTGACTTAAACATGCTATTAAACAAGTCAATATAATCGGGATGTACTTGTTCCCTTATAGTAAAGAGAATATTTTTTTTCGTCTTTAATCTCACAATATTTATTCTTTTTTGAAAATATAGTATGAGCAGTTAAATTGGCAATATCTACTTCATATAATTCATCGATATTTTCGATAATGTAAGGGGAATATAATTTCGATTTTTGTGGAGCTACAATGTTGTGCTCGCTCTCCTCAAAATCAGGCTCCAATTCATTTGTAACATCATAATGCCATTCTTTAAAACGAAAACCTTCTGTGTATGTTTCATCAAGATATCCTCCACATCGAACCCAAAGCCATCCCTTTTTTGGGTGCTTCCACAAATATTTTACTTCTGAGGATATTCCGTGTTTTAATGCTTCTGCCGTTTGAAGGACGATTTCCATATACTTAGGATCAATATTCTCTATCCAATATTCATAAAGGGTTTCTGGCGTTAATGCGTCAGTTTCTACTCCTAAAACTGTGTGTATGGCTGCATCACCGTACATTTTAGGATCACCATGATGAGGGAGTTCGATTGTCCAGGATCCCACTTGCATATTTGTCAGTACCTGCTTGATATGGAAAATAAGTAGTGGAATCAGAAAGGAGGAAGCCGATGATTATCTTAATTACCGGAGTTCCTCACACAGATGCCTAACCGTTGTGAGGATTTACATGGATCATGATATGTTTAACTTCCGCAAAGTGTTGCTCTACAGTTCGATGAACATCTTCGGCAACTTTATGAGCTTCCCGCAAAGATTTATCACCATTGACCTGGATTTCCAAGTCTACATAAATTTTGTTGCCAAACATCCGGCTTTGGAGCAGGTCAATATAAATAACATCGGGATGTGACAGGATATGGTCTGTTAATGCTTTTTCATAATCCTCTCCACAGGAGGTATCCAACATTTTTGTTAAGGAATCTTTCAGGATGGTGTAAGCAACTTTTATAATCAACAGACTGATAATGACACTCGCTGCACAGTCTAAAACGGGGAATCCAAGCATGGCTCCGCCGATACCGATCAAAGACCCTACCGAGGCAAGTGCATCGGAACGATGATGCCATGCATCGGCCATAAAAGCCGGGGAATTTAATATTTTAGCATAATGTCTCGTGAACCAGTACATTGCTTCTTTTAAAAGAATAGAAATGATTGCTGCAATCAAAGCAATGCTGCCGGGGATCGCAAGGGTTTTGTAGCTGCCGGAAAAAATGTTGAGGAGTCCCGTTTCCCCGATGCCAAAACCTGTTGCAAAAAGAATCAGTGACAGAAGCAAAGAAGCAACACACTCCAGTCGTTCATGACCGTAAGGATGTTGTCGATCTGCTGATTTTTTGGATAGTTTTACACCAAGAAATGCAACAAGGGCGGCAAGTACATCAGACAGAGAGTGGACGGCATCGGAGATCAGAGCTCCGGAATGTCCGTAGATACCTGCGATTAATTTAAATGCTGATAAGAAGAGATTGCCTGACACGTCGATAAAAGACACCTTTTTTATAATAGAATTTTCTTTTCGGATTGTGGTTTGGTAATTCATAATTTCCTCAATTTCCTTTCATCCCTTATAGTAATATATGATATTGGAGATTTTTGGTGAGTTGATTTTATAGCAATTTTAATAAAAGCTTTCATCAAAAAATTGATTGTGTTTGATTGATTGTGTTATGATATTTTTGAAGCTTAAGTAAATGATGCGATATACGAGGAGAGACAGAATATGGAGACAAACTACATAACTTTTACGATTAAAAAGCAAAAAAGAATTGCGTTAATTGCTCATGACGGAATGAAGCATACATTAATTAAATGGTGTGATGAAAATAAGGACATTTTAAAGAATCATTCTCTGTGTGGTACCGGAACGACTGCGAAGATGGTTTCAGAAGCTACAAAACTTCCGGTAGAGGGCTATAATAGTGGACCGTTGGGAGGAGATCAGCAGATAGGGGCACGGATTGTAGAGGGAAATATTGATTTTATTATTTTCTTTTCTGACCCACTGACAGCACAGCCGCATGATCCGGATGTAAAAGCGCTGCTTCGAATTGCTCAAGTTTATGATATTCCGATTGCCAATAATAAAGCAACCGCCGATTTTATGATTACTTCAAAATATATGGAGACAGAATATGAACATGAAGTTATGGATTTTCAGAAAAATATAGCAGATCGTGCAAAATCTTTAGAATGCAATGATTGGTTAAAATAATATAAGTGTATTTTGTTGATAGTATGCGCAGATCTTCGATTGGGAGACTGCGCATTTTGGCACTTCTGTGATATAAAAATTGGACGGAGAGAAGGGAGAAAAATGAGATTATATTATCAGGAAAAGGGGAACGGATATCCATTGATATTTCTTCACGGAAATGGAGAGGATCACAAATATTTTGATGCGCAGGTAAAGTATTTTTCCCGGTATTTTAAAACCATTGCGATTGATACGAGAGGACATGGAAGATCAAAAAGAGGGAAAAAACCTTTTACCATCTCCCAATTTGCAGATGATTTGTATGAATTTATGCAGCAAAAGAAGATAGAGCGGGCACATATTCTTGGATTCAGTGATGGCGGAAATATTGCGATGGTTTTTGTGATGCGGTATCCCAAAAGAGTCAATCACTTAATTTTAAACGGGGCGAATCTGTATTCCGCAGGGGTCAAACCATCGGTACAGGTTCCGATTATTTTGGGATATTATATGGCATCATTGTTTCAGGGAATCAGTAAAAAGGCCAAATCTAACGCTGAAATGTTGGGACTTATGGTGAAAGATCCCAATTTAAAAGAAGAAGAGTTACAGAAGATTCACTGTAAGACATTGGTGATTGCCGGAACCAACGATATGATAAAAAGCGAACACACGAAACAAATTCATCATGGAATTAAAGATTCCCATCTGGTTTTTCTGGAAGGAGATCATTTTATAGCGAAGAAAAAGCCGCGGGAATTCTGTCAGGCAGTGAGAAAGTTTTTGATGCCGGAAGTCATGGAATTACTGGAAATACCGGAAGATCACATGATTCCATTGATTCTTGGTTTTGGATATCCGGAAATTTCTTATAAAAGAGGCGTTCAGAAAAAAATGATCCTTCCAGAATTCATAGGCTTTCCAAAGAATTTCTGATATAATGAATTCAAGTACGCTTTGGCGTAGTAAATGGAGGCTTTGAACGAAAGGAGCAATTATGACGGCATTAAGCAATTTAAAAGTATTAGATTTTTCTACATTGTTACCCGGACCGTATGCATCTTTGGTATTGGCAGATTTGGGCGCTGAAGTTTTGAAAATTAGTTCTAAGACAAAACCTGATATTGTTGCAGATTACCCGCCTTTCATAGAGGGGACGGATATTTCTGCGAATCAGGCTTGGCTTGGAAGAAACAAGAAAAACTTGTTTTTGAATCTTAAGAAACCGGAGGCTGTGGAAGTAGTAAAAAAACTTATTATGGAATATGATATTATTTTGGAACAGTTCCGCCCGGGAGTTATGGATCGACTTGGATTGGGATATGAAACATTAAAAACAATCAATCCCCGTTTGATTTATTGTTCTCTGACCGGTTATGGACAGACCGGACCGTTGAACAAGCAGGCAGGACATGATATTAATTATCTTGCCCGCAGTGGAAATATGGCACATGCAGGGCGTAAAAGCACCGGTCCGGTTCTTACGAATATGCAGATTGCAGATGTTGCAGTCGGTTCTATGAATTCTGTAATTGGAATTCTGGCAGCAGTAAATTATCGTCATTTGACAGGAGAAGGACAATTTGTGGATATTTCTATGTATGACGGCATGATTCCTTTTAATGGGATGGACGGCACTGCATTCCTTGCATCCGGAAAGGAGCCTGTAAGGGAAGGACAACGGTTAAATGGGGGATGTATCTACGATTTTTATGAAACCAAGGACCATCAATATCTCAGTGTAGGTTGTCTGGAGCCAAAGTTTTGGGCTGTTTTTTGTCAATGTATTGATCGTGAGGAATATATTGAAAAGACAGTCTGGCCGGAAGATATTGACGTGGTAAAAGAAGATATCAGACAGATATTGAAAAGCCGGACCAGAGACGAATGGCTGGAAATTTTCCGTGGCAAAGATGTATGTGTAGAGCCGGTCTTATCAATGAAAGAGGCGCTTCTCACGGATGAGCATGTAAAAGCCCGAGAGATGGTAGTCGATGTAGAGCTTCCTTCTGTGGAAGGAAAGACCGTAAAGCAGATGGGGTCCCCGATTAAACTGTCACAATCTCCGGTAAGCTATCGACACGGAGGATATCCGCTTGGATATCATACAGAAGAAATATTAAAATCAATGGGGTATACAGAAGAAGAGATAGAAGATTTGACGCGATAAAAGAAGCTCAGGGAGGATATATAAAAGTTACCTCTAGCCAGAATGTTGGAAGTTGCTTTTCTATATTTTTGAAAATTTCTTGTACGTGCTAAGCTTTTTACATCACTAAAGCTTTTATGGAACCACGCGATTAACGCGTGGTTTTCTTAATATATAAAAAAATCCCGCAGAATTTCTTCTGCAGAATAATCTATACATTTTGGAGAACACTCTTTCACTTTACGTCATTCCACTATCATTTGTAACTATTTCACAAATCATACGCTCTCATTTCCTTAGTATACAAAAAGCTTCCATTTGTGACAGCCTTTTCATTTTTCCACAAGCGAATAGTTACCAGACAATTACCTACCGGTTTCCCATCTTCAAGCGTGAACGAAAATTTTCCATTTTTTCCGAGACGCATTGCATAGATACCCCTCGAAGCCTCTACATATTGCTCTTTCTGATACAAAGAATCATCTGTAACTTCCACTGTAATATAGGTTCCTGGTCTTGCATATCCGGAAATCACTTTACTTTTTTTAGACAATTTCTTTATTACAATCTTTTTTGTCACAACAAACACTTTCTTTTTTTTCGACAGTTTCCACTTTCCGGATTTTTTTTGATAAGAACGCACCCAAAAACTCTTTCCTACTTTCTGTCTTGGAATTCTTATACGATAATTTCCCTTTTTGTTTGCTCTCGATTTATAAACCTTCTTTCCAAGCTTTATTTTAACCAATGCCCTTTTTGTTGTTTTACCTTTTATTGTCTTTGTTGTTGCATATACAGAATTCACTGTCAATTTTTTCTTCGAAGCTGCATGCACCGAAACTAAAGAACTTGAAAAAATTGATATTATTCCTATTAGCAAAAAAGTAATACAGCGCTGTCTAATCTTTCTCATGATTTTTTCCTCCCTGAATTGATATTTGGTGATACTTAGTTCATAATTTATACTATCATTCTAGAAAAAAACGCGTCAACCATAAGATATAAAAAATACTGACGCAAAAGCTCCGGCAATAAATTAAATTTCACCAATACTATTTCTTACAATTGCTTTCTGAAATGTATTTTGTAAATGACTTTTACGGATCGAATGTTGGAAGTTTTTTTATTTTTTTAAAAATTTTTTGTATGTGTGGACACACTTTTAGGAACGAATATGAAAAAAACAGTGAGATGGAAGTAAAAGAAAATATGTAAGTACGGAGAGATAAAAATGAGAGTTCGAGCATAAAATAGAAAGGGTGTAGTTGTTCTTGACAAATGTGTTTCTGGAGGATAGACTATACCTAGTGATCGCACTACGGAAACTTATGAAGCCTGTAGTCCGGAAGGCTCCTGAGGGGGCCTTTCATTATTTTATAATAGTGATGAGCTAAAGTCTGGGCTTGCCTGAGATCTTGGTGACTGCTTACAATCTTGGAATGTACCTTTTGGCACTTTCGGCGATTTTAGATCACGGTAAGGTGGTGGAAAGATGATAAAAAAACATTTTTTATTCTATGAAGAGCAGATTGCCTTTTTAAAGGAAAAGAAAAAACTGGGTATTGCTGAATGTCTTAACAATAGGTCAGCTTTTCAAAATCTATGAAAGTCAGAAAGGACGAGTTCCAATAAAGGTGTGTCGTGATTTTGGACCGCTGAAAGTCAGAAATATCCCGTTTTGTTTGTGGATGGGGTTGTGGATGTATGGAAAATCGATAATATTATATCGGATGATGCATACGTGGTAGGTTTTTCCGGCGATGGAAATATGCGTACTTATGATGGAAGAAGAAAAGAGGAGAATTATAATATTTTCCAGAACAGCTTGGAAGATGTTCTCCGAAATACTATTAAAAAATAGAAAATGGAGGAGTGAAAGATGGAAATAATGATGCAAGTAGTATTGTTGGCAATTGGCTTTGCTATGCTGGTAAAAGGTGCAGACTGGTTTGTAGACGGGGCGGCGGGAATTGCCGAAAAGTTTGGAATTCCCCAATTAGTAATTGGTCTTACAATTGTAGCTATGGGAACCAGTGCTCCCGAGGCTGCTGTAAGTATCAATGCGGCACTCAAAGGAAATGCGGCAATTACAATCGGAAATGTTGTAGGGAGTAATATTTTAAATATCCTGATTATTCTCGGGATCACATCTGTGATTGTGACAGTTGCAGTGGCAAAGTCAACAGTTAAAATTGAGATTCCGTATATGCTTCTGATTACGCTGCTCTTGCTTTGTTTGGGATATACAGGACAGAGAATTACTTTTTTAGAAGGAATCGTGCTTTGGGCAGCATTCCTGCTTTACTTGACTTATCTCTTTCAGATGGCGAAGAAAAACAAGGAAGAAGTAGAAGAAAAAGAAAAGGATCAGCCCGTATGGAAGCTATTGGTCTTTACAGTTGTAGGATTGTTTTTGATAGTCTTGGGAAGTGATGTGACGGTAAATGCAGCCACTGCAATCGCGAAATTCATGGGAATGAGCGAACGTTTTATCGGACTTACGATTGTAGCATTAGGAACCTCACTGCCGGAACTGTTTACTTCTGTTTCAGCAGCTATCAAGGGGAAAGCAGATATTGCCATCGGAAATGTTGTAGGAAGCAATATTTTTAATATTTTGTTTGTGGTAGGTACAACGGCACTGATTACTCCGGTAATTTTTGAGCCGGCATTTTTAATTGATATGGTAATTGCTATTGCATCAGGGCTGCTTCTATGGCTTTGTGTATTCAAAAACAAAAAATTGAAACGTGCAGGCGGTGTTATTATGCTAATTAGCTATGCGGCATATTTTGTGTATCTGTTAAGATAGCAAACACATTCATTATTTCAAATGAAAACTTAATAAAATAAAATTTATAGGATATCACTTGCGTGGACCAACCGTCTGATGCACAGAATAAATGTTTCTTATCTTTCATAGATAATTGCAAAGAAGCTTGGATTATTACATTGGCAGACAAGATATGTGCGGCCTTTGAGTGTGGTGTTCCTTGGATATGCTTTTTATAAGTATTGATCTAAAGAAACATTTTGCAAAACTCCTAACACACATTGCTTTAGGAAATCTGAAAATTGTTTCGGAGGCATATAGTCTTTTTTTAATAACCATTTTTTGATGGCAACAACAAAAGCATCCGTATAGAATTCTGCAAAAGGTTCAACAGAATCTTCAAACAAGGATATCTCTCATCGGACAATGTTTCCTTTACTTTTCCTCCCAGACAGAATACAATAGTGAAGAGAAAAAGTTATAAAATAAGATAAATTGCTGAAAAGGAGATCATGATGAAACTTAATTTACGAAAACTGACGATTGCTGCAATGTTGACTGCTGTTGCAGTCGTTTTGTCCTCTTTCTCAATACCAATTGGTGCATCCAGATGCTTTCCGATACAACATTTGATTAATGTTATTGCCGCAGTATTTCTCGGACCGGTTTATGGAGTTGCCATGGCATTTTGCACGGCTCTGATCCGTAACTTACTTGGAACAGGAACGCTTCTGGCATTTCCCGGGAGTATGGTCGGCGCATTGATTAGCGGAATTGTATTTCACTATACCAGATCACGATGGGGAGCTTATCTCGGTGAAGTGATTGGAACAGGAATTATTGGTGGAATGCTATGTTACCCTTTGGCGGCTTTTATGATGGGGCAAAAAGCAGCATTATTTACTTTTGTCGGGCCATTTCTTATCAGTACGGTCTGTGGAACAATCATGGCGGCAGTGATTCTTACAGCGCTTTATAGATCCAAAGCTGTATTTGTCATTGACCAGATGCTTCAGAGGGAAGATAACAGATGTTGAGATAAGGAGAAAGATGGATGGGGCAGATTTTATTAGTGGAAGATGATGAAAGCCTGAACAGGGGTATTTGTTTTAAACTGGAAAAGGAAGGATACAAAGTCTGGTCCTGCCGGGGGATGCGAGAAGGAAAAAGAATCTTTGCACAACAGTCGATTGATCTGATTATTTGTGATATTACTCTGGAAGACGGAGACGGACTCCAATTTTTAAGAGATATTCGAAAGATCAGTGATGTGCGTTTTGTGTTTCTAACGGCAATGGATCAGGAAATTGATGTTGTCATGGGATATGAGGCTGGAGCCGATGATTATATAACGAAGCCGTTTAGCTTGTCGGTTCTGATTTCGAAAGTTCATGCAATTTTTAAGCGTATCGGTGGCACGAATAATGAAAAAATAGAATCAGGAAGAGTTTTGTTTTTAAAAAATCAGATGAGAGTTTTGATTGATGGGAATGAAACCTCTTTCACAAAAAATGAGCTGAAACTTTTATCAGTATTTTTGGATCATCCGAAACAAATCTTGTCCAAACAACAGTTGTTGGAGAAAATTTTTGATTTAGACGGAGTATATGCAGATGAGAATACGGTTGCAGTTTATGTAAAACGTCTTCGTGAAAAAATTGAGACAGAGGATAAGCCGGAACACATTAAGAATGTTTGGGGTGTCGGTTATTTGTGGGATAAGGAGTGCCGGAGAAATTGAAAAGAGACGAGTACAAAAAAGGTATTTTGATATTTTCTGTTTGTCTGGCTGCTTTTTTATGCTGTATGGGAATTATACTTTATTCATATTTAAGGGACGAAATTCAAAGCCAGAAAAGACAGATTACTCAGATGATTGGAAGTATGGAAAAGGGAGATACGAAAGAAAAAGCGCTTTCGGATCTCTTGAAGGGAGTAGATGATTCTTCGGATGTTAAAGAAGGCAACAGAGTACTTCGTCAGTATGGGTATATGAAAGATTATCAGAGTGTATTTGATGTGTGGCTGCGGCAGCAGCAGATCGGGATTATCACCGGAATTTTGGGAAGCTTTTTTTGTATTTCGATATTGATTGCAGGGCTTTTGTATTACCTGAAATCCATGAAAGCAAAAGAAACAAAGCAATTCCAGCAGATTTTGGAGAATTTCCGTGATGAAAATTATTTTGTTCCCTATGTAGAAAAAGAAGGAAGCGAGAGCAGATTGTATAGTCAGATGGATTCTCTCGGGAAACAGCTGATGATCCGGCAGAATCAATGGAATCGGGAAAAGGAGGATACGAAGAGTCTGGTGACGAATATTTCTCACCAGATTAAAACCCCTCTTGCTGCATTAAAGATGTGTATGGATCTTTTGGAAGACCAGGGTCTGTCAAAAGAAGAGAAAACAGAATTTATGACACGATCCCGGGAACAGGTAGAACATCTGGAACTATTGACTGCTTCTTTGTTTCAGATTTCCAGAATGGAAGCAGGAATGATTCAGATTCATCCTGAGAGAACAAAGATTATAGATACTCTGATTCAGGCGGTGAATGCCGTCTATTTAAAAGCGGAGGAAAAGGATATTTCCATAGAGTTAAAAGTACAGGAAGAGGAACGGTTTCAAAGTCTGTTTCTCTGGCATGATCCGAAATGGACAAAAGAGGCATTGGTAAATGTATTGGAAAATGCTGTGAAATATAGCCTGGAGAATACGAAGATTCAGATTGTTGTACTATTTCGAACCAACTTCTTAAGAATCGAAGTCAGAGATCATGGAATTGGAATTCCTCAAAAAGAGTACCACAAAATCTTTCAAAGATTTTATCGTGGAAGATCAAAGGAAGTGGCAAAACAGGAAGGTGCCGGGGTTGGATTGTATCTTACAAGAAAAATTTTGGAAGAGCAGGGCGGCAGTATTATGGCAACATCGGGGGAATATGGAAGTACCCTGATTCTTCATTTAAGTCTTACAAAAGTGTAAGACTTTTTCTTTTGGATTGAAAGAAGGATGAAAGATCAAATCCTTATACTAGAAGTATCATAAAACAGGAGGATATGAGAATGAAGAATATATTGGAGACAAGGGATCTCTGTAAATATTACGGAACGGGAGAAAATCAGGTACGTGCTATTGATCACACCAATCTTTCCATATGTCAGGGGGAGTTTGTTGCGATTGTCGGCAAATCCGGTTCAGGAAAGAGCACACTGCTTCATATGCTTGGCGGACTGGACCATCCGACTTGCGGTCATGTGCTGATTGGAGGAAGGGATATAAGTTCTCTCCAAGATGAAGAACTGGCAGTGTTTCGCCGGAGAAAAATCGGATTTATTTTTCAGGCATTTAATCTGATTCCGTCTTTAAATGTATGGGAAAATATGGTGCTCCCTGTTGGTCTTGACGGACAGTCGATTGATGAAGATTTTGCAGGGGAAGTAGTGCGGATGCTTGGACTTGAAGAAAAGTTAGAATCCCTTCCAAATACTCTGTCGGGAGGGCAGCAGCAGAGGGTGGCAATCGCAAGAGCGATGATTTCTAAACCGGATATTATTCTTGCGGACGAACCCACTGGAAATTTGGATTCAAGAACCAGTGATGAAGTGATGACATTATTGAAAATTACCACGAAGAAGTATGGACAGACATTGGTTATGATTACCCATGATGAGGAAATTGCACAGATGGCAGACCGCATCATGGTCATTGAAGACGGTAAGGTGGTGAGATAGATAATGAATATGACATCTACGCTTGCCAAAAGGAGTCTAAAGAAAAATTTGAGTAAAACGATTCTAATCGGAATATCTGTTTTTCTTACTACAGTATTGCTATCAGTTATTGCATTTGGATGTTATGGAATTATAAGCAGTAATCGACAGGGAGCAGGAAAGCTGTATGGAAAATATCAGGCAATTTTTCTTGGGATAAAAGAGGAGCAGTGGAATACGCTGCAGGCTGATGGAGAAATTCTAAAGGCAGGAAGAAGTGCCGCGATAGGATCGGTCAGTCTGAAAAAAGCTTCCGCAACCTTATCTTATTATGATACGGATGCCCGGGAAATGGCGAATATGGAATTTCAGACAGGAAAATATCCGGAAAGAGTGAATGAGATTGCAGGACAGAAAGAATTTTTTCATAGTCTTGGATATTCTGATCCGGTAATCGGAATGACAGTAAAGATTCCTTATCGGGTGAACGATACCGGAAAGATCAGAGAACAGGAATTTAAGATCAGTGGACTGCTGCCTTCCAATCAGATAAATGATCTTCAAAAGACATATGGTACGCTGGTTTCGAAGAAGTTTTATGAAACGGTAATTCCAAAGGAACAAAGAGTATATAGTGTCAGTGTAGAACTATATCAAAAAGAAACACTGAATTATGAAGAAATGAAACAAAAGGCAACAGAAGCAGCAAAGCGGTTTGGAGTGTCCAGCGATCATATATCTTTCAATCTTCCGTATATTATGTGGAGTACCGATCCGGGAACAGAAACCATAGCAGCAGGTTTGGGAATTGCTTTTATGGTAATCCTGTTTAGTATTGTTGTGATTTATAATATTTTTTATGTTGGAATTATTCAGCGGGTTCAGGAATATGGAAAACTGCGTGCTATCGGAATGACAAAAAAGCAAATGAAGAGGATGCTCTTAAAAGAAGGTATGGTTATTTCGGTGTTTAGTATTCCTCTTGGGATTTTGGCTGGTCTGGGGATCACAAAAATTCTGGTCCTGGCAATGATGGAGGCTGCACAAGAACAGACAAAACAAGTCTTTGAGGGAATCTCAGTATTTCACTCTCTGATCTGTGTAGGAATTATACTAATCGCTTTGCTTACTGTATATTTATCTTTAAAGAAACCGATGAAAATTGCATCTAAGATTTCACCGGTTGAGGCAGTAAAGTATCAGGAAACATTAGGCTCAAGGAGGAATCACAGAAAAGGATATCATAGTCTGAATGTTTTTCGATTGACAAAGTCCAATTTAATGAGGAATAAAAAACGTACAATTACAACTATTTTAACGATGGGATTGAGCTGTGTGATGTTTGTGACAATAGCGAATGTCTGCAGCAGTATGGATCCGGACTATGAGGCAAAAAAAGACTTCCCATATGGAGGACAGTTTGCGATTACCTTGAATACCGAACTGGATGATGAGACTTATCCGGAGAAAAATTTTGAGAACGTACAGGAGTTAAACCTTTTGGGAAGTGATATAGTTCGTGAGATAAAAAATATAAAAGGTGTGACGAAAGTTGAGGTAAGAAAGCAAATTGCGGCAGAAATCGTAGAGGGAAAAAGTGAACGGACTGTGATCTTTGAGGTATTGTCGAAATCAGAGTTTGAAAAAGAGTTGAAAAAAATGGACCTGGGATCTGCGGATTATCAAAAGGCAGTGGAAGAAAATGGCGTGATTTATAACTGGAAATCTTTTATGGAAGAAAACGGATATCATGTTGGCCAGTCGATGAACTTTTCTTTTAAAGACGGAAAAAGAGAGATTCCGATGAAAGGAGTTCTCCTGGGAGCAGGAATTAATAACCGGGCAGGAAGTTTTATGATGACTGAGGAGATGTTTCAAAAGCTAGGGGTTCGCGGCAGTAAAAACAGCGAAATCTTTGTATCCTGTCAGGATCAGGCAAAAGAAAGCGTTGAAAACCGGCTAAATGAGTTAACGGCAAACAGTGAGTTTTATGCATTAAACAGTTATGATAATTCTTATGACACGGTGAATTTCTTCATTTATACCATGCGGGTTGCCTGTTATTCGTTTTTGGCAGTACTTGGCATGATTGGGTTTATGAATATGGCAAATACGCTGATTACCAGTACGATTACAAGAAAACGGGAGTTTGGTGTGCTGCAGGCAATCGGATTGACAACAAAACAGTTGAATCACATGCTTCAGTTAGAAGGATTAATATTTACTGTCGGGACTCTGTTCATTTCCCTTACTGTTGGGAATATTCTGGGCTATGCACTATTTCGTTATTGTAAAGAAACGGGAATTATCGGTTTGGAGTCTTATCATTTTCCGGCTGCAGAAGTTGCATTTATGGCGATTGGTCTGTTAGTTATGCAGGGATTGCTTTCCTGGTTTATGAGTAAAAATTTGCAGAAGGATTCTCTCATAGAAAGGATTCGATATGAAGAGTAGGTAATTTTCTCTTTTATTCTTATGCACATCTATTTGTAAAAAACACTGAGATGTGGTAAAGTGATAACAGAGAGAAGCCCATAAAATACATGGGATTTCTACTGTATAGTTATAGAAGGGAAGTAGTGATATGGATTATAAGATTACAGGATATGAACCACAGAAATTGTTTCAGTTTTTTGAAGAAATTTGTGCAATTCCAAGAGGTTCTAAAAATGAGAAAGAAGTCAGTGATTATCTTGTACAGTTTGCAAAAGACAGAGGTCTTTGGCATTATCAGGATGAACTGCATAATGTGATAATTAAAAAAGAGGGAAGTGAAGGAGCAAAGGATCTTCCTCCTGTAATGCTTCAGGGGCATACAGATATTGTGTGTGAAAAGTTTTCCAGCGTAGAACATGATTTTGCAAAAGAAGGTTTAAATCTGATTGTGAAAGATGGTGTTGTGACTGCAGACGGAACAACTCTCGGAGCTGACAACGGAGTGGCGGTTGCATGGATGATGATGGTATTAGATGATGATACGTTGGAACATCCTCCGTTAGAATGTGTTTTTACAACCCAGGAAGAAATTGGATTATTTGGAGCAAAAGCACTGGATAAGTCTCTGATTCAAGCTCGCACGATGATTAATATGGATTCTGAGGAAGAAGGAATTGCTACCGTTAGCTGTGCAGGTGGAATGAGAATCGGATGTACTAGGGAAATCCAGAGAGAAGAGATTTCCGGAACAAAACTTAGTATTTCGATTACAAATCTCTTAGGAGGTCACTCCGGAACTGATATTAATCAGGGAAGACAGAATGCGAATCTGTTAATGGCAAGAATGATCTATCACATTTTTCAGAATACGAACGGCGGCAGACTGGTTGCAATCAATGGAGGTTCTAAAGACAATGCCATTGCAAGAGAATGTGAAGCACTGTTGATTTATGAAGATACAAAAGAAGCAGAAAAAGCAGAGAATGCAGCGATAGATCTGGCAGAGAAGTTTGCTGACGAAATTACAGCATGGGAACCGGATTTTTCCTGTGATATTGCTCTGGAAGAAGGAAAAGAGCAGGCAATGAGAAAAGAGGATGCAGATGCCATGGTTCATGCTATGTATTTGGCACCAAATGGTGTGCAGAAACGTAACATGAAGATGGACGGATTTGTGGTGACATCCTGTAATATGGGCGTAGCTGCAACACAGGAGAACACAGTGGAAATCACATTTTCACCGAGATCTTCTGTTGCATCTCTGATGGAAGAACTGAAAGCACGAATTGAACTTCTGGCGAAAACTTTCGGATTTACTTGCGATTTCAGCGGAGAGTATCCGGGATGGAGCTATGCCGAAGAGTCTGAGATCCGAGAAGTATTTAAAGAAAGTTATCAAAGATTATTTGGGAAAGAGTTAAAAATTGAGGCGCTGCATGCCGGATTAGAATGTGGTCTATTTTCTGATGCACTTCCGGGAATGGATGCAATCGCAGTAGGTCCAACCATTTGCGCTTGTCACACACCGGATGAATATCTTCCGTTAGATTCTTTTGAGCGTTTTTATGAACTCTTAAAAGATGTATTAAAACTGCTGGCAGAAAAATAAAATAAAAAAGAAATCATCGCTATTATAAAAAAACAGATTTGGGATACCTCAAATCTGTTTTTTTACAGTTATATCAATTCAAATTTAATTTTATGGTGTTCTTTTATTTCCTTAATCATACGCTGTTTTAGCATATAGGGAAGGATAGAATCCAGAAATTGTTTTGGATCTGTAACTCCGATTTGTTGACGGCTTAATGGCTGTCGGGCAGTTAAATCTTTTACGAAAGGTTCCAGTTCCTTTCTGGTCATCGGCCCGTGCTTCTTTAAGGCTTTTTTGACTGCGGAGACTCCTTTGGATGAGAGGAGATTGGACAGGCTTTGTGTCTGGCGCATACTTCGCCATAGACCCCATCCATAGATGATCGCTGTAGCAGCAGCAAAGAGCAGAACATATGGAAGATATTTTAACATGCTATTTTTCCTCCCCTTTCCAGTAAATTAGATTGTGATCCCGCATGATCTCCAGAAATTTAATTAATCTGGAAACGGATTTTTCCATCTTTGGAAATTTTTGATCCAGGTCTTTGGATAACTGGTGAACGTCTTTTTGATCATCAATGGTCAGCCATACGAAACTTCCGTAATTATCCAATTTAATTTCACTGACTTTTGGCCGGTGAAAAATTTTTTGAGCAATCTTGTGATAAAATCCGCTCCACTCAATCAGAACGGTTACGATATTTTCTGAATCAGTCTCATATTCTATGGAAGGATTTTTTACAGGGACCAGATCCAGATAGTTTTTCTGGTTTGTCTTCTTCTTTGACATATAAGAACTCCTTTAAGAAGATACAGCCTGCACAAGGCAGGCTGTAAATATAATAGTTTTATTTTTCCTTTTTAATGCATATACGATAAAGGGAGAGTAGAAGTACAAGGAAGATGATAAGACTTGCAATCTGAGGTAATGCAACTGGTGATACAATTTTATCACTGACTTTTGCAACTGCTAAGACAGCAAGGATAACACCCATAAGTCCTTCTCCGGCAATCAAACCGGAAGTATATAAAATACCTCGATCAACAGCGGCTTTCTTTTCTTTCTCGTCTCCCTTGCGTCGTTCCAGAATAAAGCGGACAATACCACCGGCCATAATACCTGCACTTAAGCTGAATGGAAGGTACATACCTACAGCAAATGGAAGAACAGGAATCTGTAAGATTTCTACAACGATAGCAACGCAGACACCAATTAAAATAAGTGCCCAAGGAAGCTCAGCATTCATAATTCCTTCTACCAGCATCTTCATCATTGTTGCCTGAGGTGCCGGAATATCAGCAGATCCATATCCCCATGCTTCGTTTAAGAGGATTAATACATATCCGATAGAAATAGAAGAAGCAAGAACACCGATCATTTCTCCGAGCTGCTGTTTCTTAGGTGTGGCACCGAGAATAAATCCGGTTTTTAAGTCCTGAGAACAGTCACCGGCAATCGCTGCAATAACGCAGATGATACCGCCGATTGCAATGGAGCCAACCATACCTGTAGTTCCTGTAGTTCCTGTAGCTTTCAGTAATAAAGTCGCAATGATCAAAGTAGCAATCGCCATACCGGAAACAGGGTTGTTAGAGGAACCGATCAATCCTACCATACGGGAGGAAACTGTTGCAAAAAAGAATCCGAAGACTACAACAATTAAAGCACCTATCGGACTTACCGGGAATGCCGGAAGCAGCCAGATTGCAATAGTAATCGCAAGAATAATTACTAACAGAACCGGCATAGAAAGATCCTGCTCTGTACGGAGTGTTTTTGTTACGTTGTGATTTTTGCGCATACTTGACATTGCCTGTTTGAAGGTGCGGATAATCAGAGGAAAACTCTTTATGAGACTGATAATTCCACCTGCGGCAACGGCTCCTGCACCGATATATTTAATATAAGTTCCCCATAAATCTCCAGGAGCCAGAGAACTGATTGCTTTTGTTCCCGGGAAGATTGTTGCATCTGCTCCAAACAGAGCAATCATAGGCATCAAGACAAACCAGCTTAGAGTTCCTCCGGCGAGCATGTAACTTGAGATTTTCGGTCCACAGATGTATCCGACACCGGCAAGTGCAGGAAGCACCTGAATTCCGATATGAGATCCTGCATACCCTTTGAAATCATAACCGATTTCGCTAGGGAACAGTTTGACACCGTCAGCGACAAACTTATAAAGAGCGGCAATTCCAAGTCCTGTGAAGACAGTACCTGCTTTGCTTCCGCCTTCTTCTCCTGCAAGAAGAACTTCTGCACATGCAGTTCCTTCAGGGAACGGAAGTGTTCCGTGTTCCTCTACGATTAAAGCCTGGCGAAGCGGTACCATAAAGCAGACACCTAAAATACCTCCGACAAAGGCAACCAGGAAAATAGTCAAAATACTTGGAGTGTCAATCTTACCTTCTTCAGCCCATAAAAATAGAGCAGGCAGAGTAAAGATTGCTCCGGCAGCAACAGATTCACCGGCAGATCCGATGGTCTGTACTAAGTTGTTCTCCAGAATGGAATCTTTGCGCAGAATCAGTCGTATAATTCCCATAGAAATAACGGCTGCAGGGATAGATGCAGAAATTGTCATACCGACACGAAGTCCTAAGTAAGCATTGGCTGCACCAAAAATAACTGCCAGAAGAATACCAATCAAGAGTGATGTCACCGTAAATTCCGGCACAATGCGGTCGGCTGGAATATATGGTTTAAATTCGTTCTTGTTGTGTTCCATTGAATTCATTCCTCTCTTTGTAAAATTTTGTTTTGATAACATCTTTTTCATTATAACATTGAATGAATGCAAAAGGAAGTACGAACTTGCTTATTTTGTATCCAAGTCCTTCGTTTATTGATTTTTCATTTTTTGCTGTAGGGTAGTGTTAAGTCATTGCTGCACCATCTACAGATAATACGACACCAGTTACATAAGAGGCCATATCACTCGCAAGGTATAAGAAGGCATTGGCAATATCTTCCGGTTCTCCGATTCTTCTTAGTGGAATGGACTGAATTAGCGGATCTATAATTTCTTTTGGAACCGCCTGCATCATATCTGTATTGGTAATTCCCGGGGCAACCGCATTTACACGAATATGATCCGGTCCAAGCTCACGGGCAAGAGATTTTGTAAGACCGTTGACGGCAAACTTAGATGCGGGATATCCGACACCGGAAGGCTGTCCGTAGATGCTTACCATGGAGCTGGTGTTTAAGATGACTCCGCCACCTTGTTCTTTCATGATTTTTGCAGCGGCCTGTGTACACACAAAAACAGAATTTATATTGAGATCAAGAATTTTTTGAAATTCTTTTGGATCATAGCTATAAATGGATTCTCTTGCAGAGATTCCGGCATTGTTCACCAGAATGTCCAGAGATCCAAACGTTTCCCTGACTGTCTGCATTGCTTGTGTAACAGATTCCGGATCACTTAAATCAGGAGAAAGAGCCAGTATTTTGGCATCTGGATAATCAGCGGTTAATTTGTCATAGGCCTTTTGTGCAGTTTCAGGTCTGGAACCACAAACTGCTACCAAAGCTCCGTGCTGAATAAATTTTTCGGCAATAGCATATCCGATTCCTCTGGTTCCGCCGGTAATTATGGCACATTTGTTTTCTAAAAGCATAGTACTCCTTTCTTTGTATGGATTTGTTCTATGTTATTAAATATTATAAGCAAAAATGAAGAAAAAAGCCATAAAAAGTAGTATAAGAAAAGCATCTTTTTATTCGTTTTTGCTTTGCCTATGTTTCTTGTGTTCCGCTATTATAGTTTAATGCTTGTTGGAAAAGCGTCTTTTCGCATAATTCCCCACATTTTATCAATATAAGATAATGTATAGAAATTCTCATAATAATGGTAGTAAAATGCACCCTTTAATGTCATTTCATAAATATAATTTTTCTTCGTCACAAATCCTAAAAGCTGTGCAATACGGAGTTCAAAACCATACTTTTTTTTAGCGATGTACCAAAAAAACTTTCAAAGTCGTTTGCATTTATCCGTGTACTATATGCCGTCCAGAAAAGCCAATAAATCATACGCTGTCGTTTAGTAAATCGAATGGTTAGTGATGTTGGAAGCTTGTCGTTCATAATCCTGCTGCAGTATGATTCAATATCAAAAGTATTAATTTTGAATTGTTCTCGAAGTAGTGTTGTAGAAGAACATCCAAAACCGAGAAAATTATCTCTTGTCATAGAGGAATATTTTTCATTTGTTTCACTGGAGAAAGTCCAGATCGAGCTGCGAGTATATCCTTTTTGGATACAATAGCAGGTAATGGCATCCAATAACTTTCTTTTTTCCTTTTTGGGCATAGATATAACAGAGCTTGAGGTAAATGTAAAATCAATAAAAGGATAGATAGCTATGTGGTTTGCACCCAACAAAAAGGCTTTATCAATATCAGCTTTCAAATCTTCAAATGTTTGATTAGGCAGTGCAAAAATAAAATCCATCGAAACGGTTTCAAAAGGTACTTCGGCAAGAGCAGATTTTAATGTGTTTTCTTCTACGGTCTTTCTTCCTGGAATATTCTGAAACTTGCTGCTAAAAGACTGAACACCAATGCTTATTTTTGTCACACCGGCATCTTTCAAACTTTGAAGAATATCAGGAGTGATATTATCCGGATGCAATTCCAATCCAATCCCCTCAGTGATGATAAAATGCTCTCGAACGGCAGAAATGATTTCTTGAATACGAGAAACAGCAAGGGCAGGTGTTCCACCACCAAAATATAAACTGGTCACTGTTTTTTTCACCGGGGACTGCCGTCCGACAAGATGAATTTCTCTGATTAAAGCATCTATGTATTTGTTACATAATTCTGTAGAAAATTGAACTTTGCAGTATGGACAAAAATTGCAGAGGCTTTTGCAAAATGGAATATGAATATAGAGTCCAAGATTATCACATTCTGCAAAAGGCAGCTGCTGGTCATATTCATTTCTGAATTTAAATGACTGTACCGATCTGGTAAGCCACATTCGTGTTAAACTGGTAATGATACTCATAAATTATCTCCTAAATGTATTTTAGATAGGTGCGAAGCATTTCAAGTATGATTTTGAGATTGCCACGGAATAACAAGGTATATTCTGCGACAAAAAAATAGCCACATTGGTCACAAAGTCCAGGCACGTCAATACAGCGGCCACAAGTAGATAATTTTCCATTTTCCATGACAACGCATTGATGACATTGGGTCGGAAAATTATTGTTTATCAGATATGGGAATGCACTTTTAAGATTGAAGATTGGTGTTCCTGCTTTCATCATCTGAATGATGGTATCACAACATTTTGCTTTTTCTTCCCGGCTTAAAGCCAGATCTTTTGAATCAGGATAAGGTGTGTGAAAATTGAAAGACACAGCACGAACATTCTTTGTGTCACGAGCCGTTAAACAAACATCCCTGACATAATCTTTGTTAATTTTGTTGATAGCCATATAAAAGCAGATTCTTTGCAAAAGATTTTAAGCACTTCACTCTTTTTTTTTGTTGAAAATACATTTTTTATGTATTAAAATTGGAAAATGAAAGGAGAGAGGAGTTGTGCAAAAGAATTTAACTTCAGGAAGTGTATTTTGCAATATTGTATATTTTTCTTTGCCATTTCTTTTGTCGTATTTTTTACAGACATTATATGGAATGGCAGATTTGTTTATTATTGGACAGTTTTATGATGTCGACAGTACTACGGCAGTATCCATCGGAAGCCAGGTAATGCATATGTTGACGGTGATGATTGTCGGACTTGCAATGGGATCAACCGTAACGATTGGAAAAGCGGTGGGGGCGAAGGATATCAAAAAGGCATCTGTGATTGTCGGAAATACCGTAACATTATTTATGGGGATTTCCGCAGTTATAACAGTGGCATTGTTATTCCTTGTAAAACCTATTGTATCGATGATGTCAACACCGAGCGAAGCTATATCGGGGACAGTTGTATATTTGGTTATTTGTTTTGCCGGAATTCCATTTATTACGGCATATAATTTAATCAGTGCAATTTTCCGCGGATTGGGAGATTCTAAAAGTCCTATGTATTTTATTGCAGTTGCCTGCGCTATAAATATTGGTTTGGATTATCTGTTGATTGGAGGACTCCATCTTGGAACGGCGGGGGGCGGAGTTGGGAGTCATGTGCTTAAACCGCCG
>OBYP01000347.1_pt1 | contig 47308 bp, 57 predicted proteins | sample 1501461 | NCBI WGS metagenome assembly OBYP01 (sample SAMEA2580201, study PRJEB22360) | human gut metagenome | biome: human gut; feature: human-associated habitat; material: faeces | place: Denmark | collected 2008/2010 | reverse complement strand
ATTCAATAAAACATTTGTAAAACAAATAACTATTTTAAAGCAAACCAAGTACTTCTCATTATTTTCTTTTGCGAATATATTGCATTACTGTTAAAAATCAAAATAATTAATAGACTACATAGATACGGTGGATATTATGATGATGAGAGGGTAATAGTAAGGCAGCTTATTGGGCTGCCTTATAAGTAATTCAAGGAATACCTGAAAGCAAAACCAAGAAAAAAATTAGCTTTCTATAATTCAATTTCTACTAAAAATGGATTCTATTAGGAAATCCTGGAACAACAGCAGCAGGTAGCACAACTACATATGAATTTGTTGACTCTAAATCATAAAGAGTTGCGTTTCCAGCAACTGCTCCAGTCAATGCTGTTGCCCCTGCAGCAGTACCCATATCAACCGTAATTGGTGGGGTCATAGTTACAACATGTCCAAAATAGGAACCACCACCGGCTATTCTAATTTCACATCTCATAATATAATAAAATTATTTCCTACTCTTTCAAAGGCTTTTCGGAACCCGCCTATAAATTGACTATCTCTGTAAGCTTACGGTACAAAGATATAGGGATAGATAACCGACAACAATTATAAATTTTAGATAAGGGAATCAGTTTTTCGGGTACAGAAAGATTTCTCTTGAATGAAAAAGCCCCGACTCATAAGAATCGAGGCAATTGATATTAAACTTAACTTTCTACTTCAAATCCATGATCGAACTATTTCCTAAGCGCAAAGACCAAGGTTTAGAATTATCTTCCCAAATATAAACTTGAGCAACATAACCTGCATCGAAGTACTCTATAGATTCATCTTGGGGGAATTCGACAATATAGTAAATCTGGCCATTCTTAGTACCATAATAAGGGCTAGACTTAGGTTCTTTTCTTTCAGCTTTCTTAGATTTAAAATGAATCACCTTTTTCATAATAACAGGTTTCCCATACTCTAATAAATATTCAGGAACTTTTTTCTCCAATACCTTTTTAGAAACGCTAATTAATACACTGTCTCTTTTGGGCAAGGACAAAGACCTCAGAAACTGAGCACTTGCACCATTTGCAAACAAGAAGAATAAAAACAAATATCGTTGACTTCAAAAGATGACTTTCATATTTATTCTTTAGCCTTTTGCGTTATATCAATTGAATTAAAATAGTTACCATCTTGAATCTCCACAGTAAACTTCCTTTCCAAACCTGTTAGATTTGGTTCAACCCTGATAAATAATGATTTGCGACCAGTTTTCTCAACATAAAACCACTCTCCTTTCAATATTTGATTGGCAATAATCCTATTTACAATTATAGAATCACTTGTTTTAATGGATGAAAGCCACCAATCATTACCTTTCGAAGTTTGCAATTCAATAGAGTCTTTATCAGACATAAATAATACTTCTCTAGTTTTTAGTCCTATCGTATCTTTAGCATCGCCAAGAATGCCATTGTTACATGAAAAGAATACAGATAAAAGAAACATGAAGGACAGAAGTAAATAAGATTTTTTCATAATTTTATTGTATTATATTAATATATGGGATTATTTCAACATTATACGGGAAGTTACCTTTACCAGCAGCTCTAGTGGAAGGAAAGGCTGGACCATCGCCCCCGCTGAAAACTCCTGCTAAATAATATCCATTAGCCCCACCTTCCCATCCCCAATTTAGATGCAGGTAATCTTCTTTCTCTATATACGAATGATGAACTTTATCACTTCCTTTTCTATGGACATCAACCTTTCTTTCTCTATGAAAATAGCCATCAGAAACCCATGCATGCCCACGCTGATAATACTTAATACCCAGTATATTGCCCCTTACCGAGTTACCACATATTATAACCGGACATTTAGCTTTGATAGATGTTATAACGTCCCATTGGCTATAACTCTGAGGGGCACGAGGTTTCCTATATCCCATTTTCTCAAAGCACCGTGGAATATTATTCCTGTTAGCCCCGCTAGCGTCTACCCCCCAGTCCATTTTAACCAGATTACCGATAGAGCGAAGTAAGTGAGCAACCGCAGGGGTATAAGGATCCTTTTTCATTTCGGACCATTTATAAAATACTCCATTATATTCTGAAGGCTTTTCATGGTATGCCATTACTTGAGCTACCGCAGTAGCTACACATCCAGTACGGGCTCTTTGTCCTTTTATAAAAGGTGCTGCATTATTATAAGGCTTCCCTTGTCCCCATTCAACAGTAATCAAAGGCTTTATTCTCTCTGTTTCCTGCCACTCTTCAGGTCTCGTTTCATAAAGAGGCCGTCTTCTGGCCCTTGTTTGAGGCACATCTAAAGAGTTATCATCATCTTCTTCGAGCTCTGTCTTATACTTTTCAGTATTAGAGATGTAGTTTTGAACCAGATCAAAAAAGAAAGAAATCTCCGGATATTGAAGTGTATCACTCAAAGAAAGGTTGCCGGACTCGGAATAAGCGATAATGGGCGTTGTATATGGATTGGCGGATACAATAGCATAGCCGTTACCACCATCCGCATTGGCAATATAAAATGATGGATAGTCCTGATTAGTAATTGTATCTCTATAGAAATAGATTTCATTGCCTATTGAATAATTTAAAGAAGAACCCGTTCGTGTAGCACTTTTATCCTTTTTAATAAAATGCTCCACCTCAATAATAGCATTCTCTTTAGTACGATAAGCCGAGGTTTCTTCCGTCAAAAATACTGCAGGAGATTCTTGTTTGGCTACCTCTATATCATCAGAGCAACTGGAGCAAAATAAAAGAAAGAACAACGAAAAAAAGGAATAGATTAGTTTCATAAATAAGAGTTGTTTAAATTATATATTTTGCAAAGAAAAGTAAAGGATAGGAAATCGCCAATACCTACTCTTAGGTATTTATATTAAAAACGAATGTCTAAAAATTAATACTATAAAGCAAAAAACAGAAAGATATAAAAAGACATCCTCGATAAAGCCCCCCCTGCCTCTTATCACTAAGAAACGGGAACGAAATCAACAGATACAATTAAACCTTATACCTCGGAAGGAAGAACGAACAAAATAATACATAAAAAACTCCGAGCCTTTCAACTCGGAGCCTTACACATTCTGTTAAAAGAACAATGTTAGCTTCTACGTGACAAAGATAGTATTTCTTTCCGATATACCTCGAATCAGGAAGGCGAGGTATATAAAAAATTGCCAACTCCAAAAAGTTAAGGCAATTGATATTAAACTTAACTTTCTACTTCAAATCCATAATCGAACTATTGCCTAAGCGCAAAGACCAAGGTTTAGAATTATCTTCCCAAATATAAACCTGAGCAACATAACCCGCATCGAAGTACTCTATAGATTCATCCTGGGGGAATTCGACAATATAGTAAACCTGACCATTCTTAGTACCGTAATAAGGGCTAGACTTAGGTTCTTTTCTTTCAGCTTTCTTAGATTTAAAATGAATTGCCCGTTTTGAAATAATAGGTTTCCCGTATTCAAGCAAATATTCAGGTGCTTCCTTCTGTAATACTTTTTTAGCAATACTGATTAATATACTATCTCTTTTGGCTTGAGAGAGATTTTTTAAGGATTGCGCATTAAGAGGCGTTAATAACAACATTGCTATTATTGATAGCAAGCTTTTAATAATTACAGTTTTCATATTTTCTATTTTTTAGGAGTATATGTATATATCTTTCTAGCTGCATTAGGAGAATGTCCGCCTATTACATAATAAACCCCGTCTTCCTGGCTTTTTTCCCCAATATAATCATAAACAATGATAGGAAGTTTATTTTTATCAGCATTTGCCATATCCGCTTTGGATGGTCCTGCCGGCCTTTTCATTCCTTTTATTTCACTGAATGATGTGTGAGTATGAAAAGAAGCAACCACCTTTGCTGTGACAGGCACGCCATTTACAGAAGGGGATTTGTCTCCAAGACTTATATTCCCTCTTGCTTTTCCGTCATTCTTCACTGCTATACCATATCGTTTCTTACCTATATAATATTGCTTTTTCACCGGATCATAATAAATCCAGAAACCGACCTCTTGCCTCTGATCTTTTGTGGAACGCTTAAGCATATCACTCCAGGCTTCTTCCAAAGCCTTTTTTACAGTTGCATCCTTAATGACTTCTTCAGGTTTAGGCAAAGAGCCTGATTGCTGTGGTGAAGATAACGGAGATGAACAGCCTCCTTGAGGAGAAAAAAAGTCATCAAGTCCGGGAAGGGCTTTCGGAGATTCAGAAGGCATATCCCCAAAAGGCCATTTAAACGGGTCTTCAGAAGATGTAGGACGTCTACCGATTACTGTCACTTCGGGTAACGAAAAACCGGCACCAAAAAGATCGTCTTTAACAAAGGTGTTATTTTCAAGAATTTCCGTATTTGTTTCGCGGTCACGATTAAACAGAGAGCCTGAAGAACGGGTACGAGTCAGTACATCATCCGGAAAATTATGCAAATATCCAACAGGGACTCTCCGGGCACCATCAATAATCCGTAATATTTTTAAATGTTCTTCCAAAAAGGAATCAAAGCCGGAGTATTCCTCAGGAAGTCTTACCATGTACAAATAAACATCATTCGAAGCGCGTGCTATTATTAAATAAGAGCATGTATCAGCTGTTATATCCACTACAGGGACGTAATATGAAACTGTATCGCTCCGCTCCCTTATAATCTGCGCAGCATCCCAGTCCGGATAAGCGTAAAGGTTCCGTAAATCCGGATTAATATTTAAAAATTCATTTAACTGATTACCGGCAACCTGCATTGTCCATTTTTCCTTATCCTGTTTCTCCTGTTGAGGTTCCTGTTCTTCATAACATGAACAGAGAAACAGAAAGGGAAGTATTGTAGCAATAGCATACAATAACCTTTTTATTCTCATATAAAACAAATTATTAATTAATACTACAAATCTTAATACAAGCGCTTGATATTAATAATACAATTCATGTTAAAACCATACTCAAAGCAAAGCGCAAAAAGAAGTTAAAACCTTATGACTCTTTTAATAGACACAAAATAGCGTTAATATAGATTTATTATAAAGACAGACATATTACATCACTTCCCTATTGAGTCCCCCCACCCAATATTACCCTAAAACAATATATGTTTCATTCTTCTTTTTTTGCCGAATACTTTATTTTATAATGCTGATCATCATATTCTGATATTTGGACTATCAAACGACCATCCAAACTTTTCCATCCCCCTTTACCTAATGCTAAATATCGTTCTTTGAAGAAAGTATTTAAATCCTGCTCTGTTACTTTACCTTTATTCACAATTAAATATGAAGTAAAAAGTAAACCTGTCTGTTTATCAAAGAAATAATATTCCCCTACCGGCGATACTTCTCCCCACCTATAATGAAAAACATCTGGATCTACTTGCATATCATATCCATCTCCTTTTTGTTGAAGAAGTTCTTTTTTAGTTAATGTAAAGTTGTACAAAGGCTCTAAAAAATTGGAAGGGCGAGGGATAACATTAACTTTTACCTTTATACTTTTCAGATCACCTTGAACAACAATATTTGTAGAACCAGCACGCATTCCAACAACCTCTCCATCGCGAGACACCCTTGCGATTTTCTCATTTTCAGATTTAAAAGAAACCATCCTTGTACCGTACACATTAATCTTATGAACACTCGGTGGCCAATCCACATCTACCCACAAAGTACTTAAAGTTATTTCATCAACGTCCACAGACATTTCTGGTGGCGTTAATTCATTGTTGCTGATGCAAGAAGTAAATGAAGCAAATATAAATAAAAATAATCCAATCAAAAATGCAATAAATGCTACTGTTGCATAAAATAATTTTCTCATAACTATTTTAATTAGGTTTTATTATTTTAATATAAAGACAGTATAATAAAGGAAACTCCCTATTCTAAAGCCTCAAAATATCATATTTTAACAACTTATTTCTGAAATACGATAATGTTCCTTATTAATAAAAGAATGATTACCATTCCCACAAATTACAACTCACCCCAATCCCAACATAGGGACCCAGTTTATTTCCTGCAATCCCGTATCCGGCCTGCACACCCAACCCGAACCGTTTCCGCTTCACCCGCTCTCTGACAAACACAGTCCTCGTTTTACTGTACACCTCGATACTATCCAGCTTGGCCCGATAGCCTGACACATAAGCCGTATAAAGGCTGCCTTTGTAGGTTTTCTGCGTAATAGGCAAATACAATGTATCCCGAACCGTATCACCCGGTACAGGGACGGGAACAACGAACGGGAACGAATCTACAACGCTTTCATAAACCGGAACGGGCACTGTGTCCCGAACCGTATCAATACGATTTGTAATGATCGTGTCTCTGATTACTCCGCCCGGTGCGTGTTCCACCCTTGCCGGACGGAACACAATAAACAGGATAAGAACTGCAATAACGATATAAGGTAGATATTTCATAGCTTCAGCACTTGTTTTCTGTTTCTACCTTCACGGAATGATACGTGAACCCAACTAAAATCACGTTCGTCTATCAATTGATCGAAAGGCAATTCCAGCCGGATGATCTCGAAGAGTTTCCGGTTTTCCTCCTTACTTCCTACCGTAATATCAGCCGCCTCGCCTACCCGGTGTTGGCTGGATGTTGCCCCGTTAACGCTCCGGTTGAGAATAGCACTTCGATAACCGGAACTTATCCGGATGGGCTTGCCGTACTTCTCCCGAAGCGGATCGAGAACATTCTCAACCAGCTTCGTTAAATTGTGAATAGCTTCGGCCGTTGGATAGTTATCAATTCCACGCGCTACGGCCGTATCGCTGTGGCTTAGTTCTTGGATTGTAAAATACTTCATACTATATGTTAAATTAATACTGTGAACAAAAAGATTTAGCTAAATTTGCGCTTACCTTTTATATTTTCTCCCGTCTGGGAAGATAGGCTTTGTATTTGTTTGCTTGTTTGTGTTGTTTGTGTGCAACCTCCCGTCGTTAAGTGCAATGACGGGAGATTTTATCTTACTCTTTCTTTCCTGAAACATTATCGAACCCTTTCAGCTTGTTTATGATCGCTTTAGGGAAGAAGCCCGGGCAAATCTCTTCTACGTTCTCAATAATACTTAAGGCCTCACGTACCATTAATGCCGTACAAGCGAAATACCGGAACCAGACAAAACTATCGACTACCTGACCGGCGATCGAGAAATTACCCATCACATGCGACAGGACTAATACACAACTGTAAATGAAAAGCTTACGCCCGATCATACCATAAGCTTTACTACTGATGTCTTTGGATAGCCAGTGCTTGACAAAGCCGAGCACCGTATCAACACATACAAGGACAATCAACCATTTGACAAACTCCCAGTCACCAAAGACATAGCGCTCAAAGAGTTCCAGCAAAGGAGAAAGAGGCAAAGCAATCAATGCAATCATCTTCAAATTTTTCATATTCTTGGATATATAAACTTTAATCGTATATTTGCCGCGTTAATATTAAATTACGCACTTCATGCGGTATGTATAAACTTTCGTTCCTCATCCATACCGCATCTTTCCGCCCCATCTGTGAAGACAGGGCGGATTCTTGTTACTTGGATTTAGATGCCGGTTTGGGCTCTAAAGTGGCTTTTACCTCTTTGGTGATCTGGTCAAATACTTCAAAGTGCGCTGCAACATTCTCCGACTCCGGAAGGGACATTTGTTTACTGCCTGATTCTAACAGCAAATACCCGATATACCGCCCGGAGGTTACGGGCTGCTTACCTGTAGGGGTGTCAATCTCTTCCGTGACCGTTTTAATGATTTCACAATGAAGACGACTGAGATTATCGTTATTGACACTGTAGTTTACATTGTACTGATAATCTCCTGAAACGGCTTTACCGTTTACTTGAACTGTTCTTGATTCTTCTTGAAACATAATTTATTGATTTTGGGAGTTAATAATTACTTTATCTAATTCATTATAAATAGCGGTCTTCACCACTGCGAGTATCGGAGCCGGATCAACGTAATTTCGAATGATATTTGCACCTTGTTCGTCAACTTCAACTTCACCCTCTTTGTATATCCGTTGGGCAAACTCCAATTCACCCAAATCGGGTGTATTACAGTAAATAGCGTTTCCTACTGTTTTAGCCACGTCGAACTCTTCAACTTCTCCGTCAATAGCTGTTTTTACTTTAATTCTTCTAAAATTGATTTTCATATTCTATTTCTTTTGAATTTATCATTGTAATCTGCGCTCACAATGGGCATTTACCAAACATTGCGACCTACAACGAACACACGGAATGGACAATCACGGGGCCCGTTGTTTGCGTCAAGCATTAAAACCTCAAAATAAGAGTTGTTTTGTGTCTCTACCTGACCGAATACCCAGCCATACCCCCCTAAGCCTTGTACTAAAACAGCGTACTGCAGATGCTTCAAACTGTGGTATATCCTGTATTTTCCAGTAGCTATTTTCTGTGCACTGGTTAAGGTGCACCCGTTGCCCCATTCATTAGTGACTGTACCCGCTTGATATACATATCCGGTACACAGCATTCCGGGAGCGTTCCACTTTTCACCGCCCCTTTGGGCGAAAATATGACTTCCATACGATTCTATCGAATTTGCAGTGCCTGCGTTAGCTAAACATCTTAGAGCAAAACCGGAACTTCCGTATGATTCAATACTTAGACCACTGTAATTGTCGTTTCGTATGGACATCAATGCTGTGCGTGAAGTTGTAGGGCTGTCCCCCTCTTCGTTAATACGAAGGAATTTATTACCGGACATGTTTAACAGGATCTTAGCCTGCGAATTGCTTGCCGAAACAAGAGAGCCTCCCGATATATTCCAGGCACCGATCTTTGCACCATCAGTTACCGTAAGGTTTCCGGTTGTGATCCTCTGTGCTGAAAATGCCTGTGCCACCACTTCCGCAGCTTCAATCACATTGGCAGACAGTTTGCCGTTTGCATTGATGGCGGCTGTCTGTTGACCTGCATTGTTTTGAAAGAGAACGTTGTCTGACTTCAAAACGATCTTGCGGGAGGTGATGTTGATTCCGGTTTCGACTAAGCCGTTTTGGGTGGCGGTGACACGACCGTCTGCGGCTTCGGCTTTGTTATTGGCTGTGCCTGCTAAGGAATTGGCGGAATTTGCCGTTTGTTCTACTACGCTTAATTTTGCGTGGTCTGAACTTAGAGTTAACTCAGCCGCACTTAATCGCCTACCTTGATCATCCACTTTGTTTGCAGTTAAAGCTATGCTTTCCTGCGTCTGCTTTATTTCGGTATAGTATCCGTATGTGCGGACGGGTTCAGTTCCATCGGTGCGAACGGGGAACGATGTATTATACGAACCGTGATAATCGGTTTGATAAACGTTGATTACGTTTGGGTCAATAGTATCATCTACTGTTACGTCATACATAGAACCGCCCCTAATACCCATTCTACACGTAGACGTTTCAGTTATTTGTCCCAAATCAACAACTATCTTTGCACCCGCAGAAGTCCATGCTTTAGTATAGTCAAAGATATTGGTTACTGCTGGCAACGAACCCCAACCCGAACCGGACATCTCAAACGTTAAGTTCATAGAAAAACCGCCATCATGAGTACCGTATGAAGGTTTTCCGTATCCCGCATCAAGAGGCCTACTTATTTCAACCCTTGTTTTGTGGTAAACCGGAATACTTATAACCAACGGGAAAAACTTATTATTGTCCCATCCTCTTAAATCTATTCGCTTTGATATATGCCTATTGGTGGTACTATTAATAACACCAATATCACCAACAACAGACGTGATACTTTTTTCAGTCTGTTCGATGCGTGAAGCAAGTCCGGTAACACGTCCATCAACGGTATTTATCTTTTCAACGGTGGATGTTATCTTACCTTCGACTACACTAATTTGACTATTGGTATATTCAGCGCCTTTGTAAACTGCATCCTGAAAATTAGGACTCCATGCGGTTGCAATTTCACCCGCTTCTACTTTAAAGTCTTTCACATATATATAAGCCCATGATATTTCTTGTATATCAACAAAATTATATATACCGCTTTGCTCTTCTGTATTGTTCGTAACATCGAAAGTGTGCTTAAAATAGCTCCATGTATTTTGTGCATTAGACCTAACAATATACGGTTCAGAGTCACAAATATCGAATCTAAAACCAACTGGGGTGTTTTGGCTACCTTTAATCCATCCGGAAACAGTGTATTTTCCGGGTATAGGCGGTATAACATTAGGTATTCTTACAAAGGACTGACCGCCTTTTGCACCCACCAAATGAAATCCGTGTTCACTTATAAGCCTTGTTATAGTCATTGACTCAGAACTCATTTGATTAAGCGGTGAACTCGTGTAGCTATACAAATTGTTAGCACCTATACCCAAATTTTCTACCTTGGTTTTAACGGATAGTTCAATTTTCCCGTCAACGGCAAGTATCTGTGTGTCGGTGTACTTTTTAGATTCTATTAAAGTATCATCGGGTGCAGGCTTCCATCCGGTCGCCGTGTCTCCTATTTCTATTTGAAAGTTATTGATCCGGCAAACTGATCCAGCGCCTAACTGTATATATGCAATAATATCAGTATCCAAAGAGTCCTCTATATCTTCGGGGACTTTGATAGTGTGAACGTACCTACCTTTGTCAGCCGTGGGGCTGGTAGAATCTACATACTTAAATGCGCCGATATAGTAATATTGGGATGTGCCCGATTTATAAATAGCTTTTTCAAGCCCGAACCTTTGTGATGATCCCATCTTTAAATTGCTATACGCATAGTCGAACGAGATTGTTAAGGTTTTGCTTTTTAAATCCGTCCACGCTTTTGATAACTGAAACGCATATTGTGCGCCTGATCCATCCAACGCCTGTTGGGATTGTAACATCAGGTTTTCGCCTCCGATATTTAATTTTCTTTCAGTTGCAGACGGTATCCAATTAGCTACACCCACACTACCCTCGGTGATTACAGCCCATTTAATGTATGTCTCCGTTGATTCCTGTTGGGGAAACTTATAGAAGTAGAAATATGCCCCATCCGGATTAATAGGCGTTATAGGCTGCGAAAGTACCGTTTCTTCTGCGCTTTTCGGCAAAGTGCCTATCCAGCCGTACGAAGGATTGTTATACGCCCTGATAACATCAGAGTCCGCACACTTATAGCACACTGTAAGGGTATAGGTTTTGCCTGCTTCTAAATGAACGTCATACTTATACGCTCCCATTTGATAGGGGTTAGCATTTAGTTTGTGGTTAGAGTCGTAAAGCAGATTAACGTCCGCTACTTTCATACTGCGTATGGCAAGCTCGATCTTTCCCGGTATAGCCGCTAACTCGGTAGCAATATTACTAAACTCCTGTTCAATGCTCTTTCCATTTCTCAGAATGAAAATACCTTTCAGGAAACAGTTAATCGCATACAGGCCGTGTCCGGAGGGTTGGAAGTCAGCCGGAAAGTCTGTATCCGTCATGCCATCGAGACAACCGAGTATAACCTTTGATTTGCCGGCCAAAGATGTGGAGTTTACCCCGTCCAGTACAGAAATACGCGGTTTGCCATCTTCCGAAGCGGTGAGATACAAAATACCCTGTCTGTTCGGATTCGTGAGGTTACCCATCTGAACCAGATCATCACCAACGGCCGGAGTTGTACCATTTGGAAAAACGGATTTAAGTATGAGAATCGAATCATCATTAACCGAGGCAACCGGAACCCAGTAGTATTTAACGTGTCCGGATGTGTAGACCTGACAACGTACCAAGTCATCAGTGACAAACATCATGTCGCCCTCTATACCTAAAACATAGTAAGCCGGATCACCGGATGTTTCCGAAACGGACTTAACACGCCCGTTAGCGGATGAAATCACCAGACCGCCGTTAACCGCACGAACTTTCGAAATGATAAGTTCAAAAATGGTCATGGCCTTACGGACTACGGCATTATCTATTTCAAGGTTCCAATCCCCATTGATAGCCTTGTATAGTTTCATCCCTTCACCCATCAGTCCGGGGATGAATCTTTCTGAACTGATATAGTCCTTGACTATGGTTTGAAACAGGGTTGCGACGTGCTCAACATTCAGATCGTATGTTTTTGCAAGTGCCTGAACGAGTAAATTTAAAGTATGCGTGTCACCTTTAGCCCAAATATCCGCGCCTGTTGAAATATTCCCTTCCGAATGGAGTGTGCCAACACTGGCCGATCCGGTTACTTCCAATGTAGCGGCTTTAACTTTAGTGCGTGCTGTGACACTTCCCACTTCCACATTACCATTTTCGTCAATAGATGCAGTAGTATCACCCACTATCAAGCCTTTTGAGAAAGTTACAGTTTCTTTAGCAGTATCGGGCATATCCTTACGTAAATGGGTAGCAAGTGACTTTGAAGCCGAAAAGACATTTCTATTTGACGGGGGTGTACTATCATTAGTCCCAATGATATATACCCCACTTCCACCACCATTGTAAGTCTGCCCTTTCAATGTAAGACTATCCAACTTTTCTTCCAATTCTCCGATACGTGAATAAGCCGCCGTTTCCCCTACCGTAAATATAGGCGAATCAAACGGATAGTCAAGATTATGTTCAAATCCTATGACACGCGATTGCCGGCCATCTTCGAAATAGGCCTTGTTAATAAGCTTGACCTTCTGACCGGCACTATAAAGATTATGAACACCGTCTTCGCCGTATGCGTCACCAGACATCATTTTGCAGTTATAGGTGGAAGGGTCCATCTTTGATTTGGCAACGTACTTTTCCGTTTCGGTTTTCAGTTCGACTTCGGCAGCAGATACGAGTCCAAGTTGTGTTATCTTTGTTGAGTCCCAGCCAGTCAAGACATAAGTATCCCCGTTTGCGGGGATAAGTACATCACCAGGTAGTTTACGCCCATAATCCTCGTTACGTACTATCTCCCAAACTTGTGCAGCCGGATTCCAACTACCATCTGATAACTTCTCAGGTTCTCCATCAGGATTAAATATAACCCCGAACATCATACCATTAAGCTTCCCAGAGTGGAAGGTTATCTTTAATTCCTCGCCAGCAAGCACATAGGCTTTGGAGAATGTAATGCCAGTATCTTTAAAGCGGTAAGTATCCCATTTCTCCTCAGTTATTGTCCCATCTGCATTTTCTATCTTGTCAGTATACTTATGAATGGCAATATCCGACATTGTACCGGTACGTCGTGGATAGATATCATCAAAAACAATAACCTGCTCAATGGCTTCCTCTGTAACCATATTAGGATAGGCATCAATATAAGGAGTTCCAGCAGGCAGCATCAATCGTCTTTGAACGACACCATTCACAACTACTGATTCATCCACCGGACGATAATTGGAAGGTATGTTCCTTGTAGAGCCAAAAGCATAGATACGGGTTGCATAAGCGGATTGCGAGTCGGTGCGTGTCATTTCCTCTACATTTACACCGATCTCCCAATTAACAGGATCACCGAACTCACAACGCCCGAAGTGAATGATATTCTCTGTTACCCAACACTCACAATCCCATTTTTTTGCCATTTCAAAGCAAGCGTCAAGAATGTTGATGTTGTCGTAAGACATCAACTGAGCTTTATTTTCAACCGTGCTGTCAATGGAAAAAACAAAATCCTGTCCTTTGTATGTGTAACCAAGAGCTTTTAAATTTCTCAGGACTATACCAACTTGAACATCCAGTGGAGCGGTCAGGTTCCAGGACGCTTCCTGTCCGGCTGTCTCTGGGGTGTATTTGAAAATTTTATTTTTCCATTTCCAGTAATAAGCGTCCAAACGAAGTTCGTAATCATAACTTGCCGTTATTGCATTGTAAGCGGGTTTCTGTATGTCACATATCTCGAACACTCCCAAATGTCCATCATCTATGTAATCACCAAGCTTGAAAAAAATCGGTTCATCCAAATTGAACTTCACAGTAACATAGTCTTCCTTCATTAAAAGGAATTTTCGTTTCGAGCCTTCATTTACAATAGTAGAAAAGCGAATACTGCCAGATATGTCTTTGATGTCTACTCTTTCCATAACACATCAAAGGTCGGAGATAAAAAAAAGAAGCCCTAAAAATTCGGGCTTCCTGTTGTGACATCAGAAATAAGGTCACAAATTAAGTTCTATTTGCTGGATTAGGCTCGCATACTTTCATTGCAATTTTTGAGAAAGTCCGATCTAAACTCATAGCGTATGATACTGCATTTTTGTAATACACATGATAAATATCGCTGCCGAGTATCGGTACTTGGATACTAACCAAACCTGAAGACATTTCTTCCATAAACGCCTTGTAATTAGCTATATAATCACTTTGCGTATACCCTTGAATCGTAAATGTAAGGGTCATATCCCTTTCATCTGCTTTTTTATTACTTAAATTGATGTTCTTACCATTTTCCAGACGACTTTTATTCTCAATATAATCCTTTACCGGCGGTGGCATTAAAAGTACATTTAAAAAGTTATCTCCCATGTTCACCCCCCAGATATCAAAGGCATCTTTTCCATTTATTAATAATTCTCCACTCATAGTTATAACGCTTTTTTAATGTTATCATTTATACTGTCTATTTTTTTATTCATTACAGGGGTATTTTTAGCCATTTTAGATACACCTTCTACAACATCATTAAATTTTTCAATCTGATTTGTACGTAGTTCATCAACTATCCCTTTCAGACTTGATACATCAGAAGCCAAAGACTCTATCTTGTCAGTTGGAAAATTAATCGTTATCTGTGGCTGATAGCTACTTGCAAGTATTTCCCTTGTCTGTCCGGCAATATCAGGCACATTAGGCATAGTTAAAAGAGGATAATTCTCACTAGTAAGATCAAGCAATGACATCTTTTCGTTGATCGATGAAAGCAAACCCGTTTGCTCTATTGCTTGATTCTTGATCTCTTCCCCAGTTATCTGTAAAGCAGTAAAACGTCCGTTTAGTTCTTCTCCAGTATCTTGAGACATGGCCTCAAATCCTCTTTTTGTAGAATCCTGAGAGGAAGATTCGGATGTCCAGCCAAGCAACTCTTTCAATTTATCCCGCTCTTTAACCGCGTCGGTAACAATGTCGTTCCATTGCTCCTGCAACTTTTTATAATTTTCCTCAGAAATACCTGTTTTATTATCGTTAGCAGCAGCAAAAGCATCATACCATTTTTGTAGTTCGGCTTTATACTTATTACCAAGCATAGTGGTAAGCATAGCCTTCTGCATATACCTCTCAAAATTATTAGCAAAGTCTTTTGCCGAACTATCCATATCCATCAAGGTATCGACAAAGTTATCAAATACACTATCAAATGAAACTTGGGTAAGCTGTTCTTTTACTTGGTTCTGTATATCCTCTAATTTCTCAGAGCCATTGACAATATCCTGTATGTATTTTACAAAGTCACCGTTTACAGTATTAAGGACAGATACCAGTTTAGGATCGGCAAGCACTTCTTTTAGTTGTTCTGCAGAAAGATTAAGCAATGACTCTGCATTCGTGACAGATTCACCGACAGCACCGGATATCCTGGCCCAATCTTCTTTATTAAGTCTTTTTTCTATTCGTTTGCCTAAAGAACTTGATCCAATACTTGAGCCACTTTGCCTTAATTCATTCAGAAGTTCATAATATCTCTGGGTCTGCTGCTTTATCAGGGTTTCTGCTTCTTTCCCTACTTTATAAGCTTCATCCCCATAGGACATATCAATATACTCTTTCTTCTTATTGATAAGTTCATCCCACACAGAATTAAGAGCTTCATATTGTGACTTCATTTCATTGTATCGGGAATAATCAGCGCCAAACAAACCATCCAAGGCCTTTACAACAGATGAAATACCAGAAACAGCACTCATGGCACCACCTACAATATCACCAGACATTATCTGACCAACTCCCATGGCTGTTTGACCAACTCCACCTAACGCATCAGAAATACCGGCTATTTTATTGCCAAGATCATCGTTACCGAAGATTGTACCGAGGTCCTGACCAAACTGAGATATAGCAGGAGTAAATTGAACAATAGCACTTCCGATCCCTGCAATCCCTCGAGCAATATTTTCCTGACCTCCTTTCGCTATTTCACCTGCCGCTTCTTTTACTTGCTTTTTGAAAAGCGCAAAAGGACTCTTTACTCCCAATTCCTCTTTTAAACGACCAATAGCATTTCTTAGTGCCTCTGTTTGCTCGGTTGAAAGTTCCAGATTTTGAAGAGTATTGTCACTTATCCCCAGACCTAAAATATCCTTCTTTGAAACTGTCTTTCCACCGATTTGAGCATTTCCCTGTTCATCCTTAATGGCAGCGAGGTATTGCATCAATAATTCGGCTTTTTCAATGATGCCCTGAATCTCGTTCACACTCTTTTGGGAAGCATCAACAAAGAGCTGTCCCATTAAAGTCGTACTATTCTTCACGGAGTTGTCAAAATCATCAAGCACATTAGCTTTCTCTTTCATCAAGATAGCTGCATCGCCTGCCGTTCCGGCCTCCTTTATGGCCTTATCATATTTTTCAATAATGGCCTGCCTTTTCTGTTGATAGTTGCCAAACTTGATAAGATATTCGTTCCAAGACGCCTCTTGTTCGCGTATTTTATCATCAAGTTGCTTTTTGGACGTATTTTCTATAATGGTATCCCAGATAGAGCTAATCTTTCCTGTATCCACCTTAGAAGAATCAAAAGTCTTTTTCTGGTAATTATTATTTTCTTTAGCCTTCAACTCTTCCTGAGCATCAAAAATCTCTTTCTCAGCTTGAATTACAGCCTGGATCATATCTTCTTTTTGTCTTTCCAGTGATTGGATCTCTTTCCGGTTATCCAATTCCCTCTGCATACGCTTCTTCTCAGCTCCTTCAGTCATGGCATCGATCTCAGACTGTGAAATTTCCATTTCCATATCTTCAGCCTGCCTTTTACGCTGGATTGCCTGTTTGCGTTCTATTTCAGAGATCTTATCATTCTGGGAACGAATGCCTTCTTGCTGTTTGCGAAGTTTTTCGGTTTCTTTCTTTGCTTGGTTTTCTTGCTTGGTTAACGAACTACCGGTAATACCACCTAAATCTTTGTATTTTTTTTCAGCAGTTTCCTTACGTTTTTTAGCCTCCTCATATTGTTTTGAAGTAAACTTGGATTTGTCCTTTTCTATTTCGGAAAGTTTCTTTTTGGCATCCTCCCAATCTTTCTTGGCTTTATCATAGTCTTCTTTATAGGTCGTTTTGTTCTTTTCAGAATCAATTCGAGTTTGTTTGGCAGACTTCGCAGTATCTATAAGTGTTTTTATGTCTTTCACATTATAGATTGCTTCATCAGACAGAGTTCCTTTCACATCAATAGGCAAACGGAGTTTGAGGGTTCCATTATCACCCTTGCCTTTGATTCTCCTTTCAAGCTCGGATATGTATCGGTCAAACTCGTTTACATCAACATTGTTCAAGTTGGATATAAACTGTTCTGAAATATTTTTGCCTTTATCTTGCAATATAACATCACGCATAGCACGCAATTCTTTCAGCTTCTTCACATACCCATCTATACCTTGTTGACCGGAAAGAGATTTCAGTAAATTTTCGTAATATTTGATTTCTGATTCAATGTTGGAAAGTTCTTTGGCTTGTTTTTCTCCGGCGCGTTTCGCATCTTCCTCTGCAATCTGCCGCTTCAATTTAAGTATATCGGCAAGTTTGATGGTTTCAATGTCGTATTGGGCAAATATCTTTGGGTATTCTTTTCTCAACTCCGCTAAACTCTGACCTCTCTGCAAATCGGATAAGGCTATGTCACGGGAACTCTGTACGAGGGAATCAATCTTCTGCTTGTGTTCTTCCTCTTGTTTTTTAGCTTCTTCTTGCCGCTCGTTAAACCTTCTCTGCACCTTTTCCGCTTCGGTTGCCGAATCGTGGAAAGCCCACATTGCAGCACCAAGCCCAATAACGGCGGTAGCCAACAAAACATAAGGATTAGTAAGCATAACTGCATTTAAAGCCAATTGTGCTTTTCGTGCCAACACACGAGCATTAGTAAGAGCTACTTCAGCTATCGTATGTTTACTTGTCGCTATGGTAGCCAACATCACAGCAGTTCTATACGCTCCATAAGTAGCAACTAACCCAACCAATACCTTCCCCACCGTTTCATAGTTTTCAATCAGTGAAGTGGTCATCTGAATACCCTTCATTATGACACCTTCTGACTTCTGTCCCATTTCATTAAAAGCGGCATCCATCGCATCTTGCATCATAGATAACTGTCCTTTAATAGTCTTGGAAGCATTCTCGGACATCTGATAGAACTTTCCACCGGCAGAAGTAGCATCAATGAATGCCTGTTGTACCATTTCTGCGGAAACAGCACCTTTGGACATTTCATCTTTCAAGGTAGCTATGGACTTACCTGTTTTTTCTGACATGATTTGCAACGGATTGAATCCGGCATTGATCATCTGATTAAGATCCTGTCCCATCAGTTTACCGGCAGCGGACATTTGGGAAAAAGCTAATGTTAGAGAATTGAACCTTTGGGCATCTCCCATAGAAACATCACCAATAGCCTGCAAATAACGCGGTACTTTCTCTGCCTCAATATTAAAACCAAGCATCATTTGTGTAGCTTTCGTTACATCAGAAAACTCTAATGGAGAGATTTTAGCGTACTCACGTACCTGCTTCATTAAAGCATCTGTTTTCTCCTTACTGCCCAATAGAGTCTGAATAGCAGTATCAGCTGCCTGAAATTCACCGCGTACACGAATCATTTCAGAGCCTAACGCTTTGAGTGCGCTAACACCACCGATAACCGCCAATGCTTTCTTCCATGAGATAGCAATACCCTCGTTGGTTGCTACAACTTCTTTCCCGTCATTATTGTAAAGTTCGTATTCGTCACGGAGCTTTTTAACCGACAACCGGGCATTGGCTTGCTCTTGGGTTAGATTGAAAAGTACACTCTTTTGTTCCCTAAGTTTTTCACTTGTGGATTTTATCTTAGCTTCCAAAGAAGATGTATCTCCATCTTGTTTTAATGCTTCACGATACTTGTCTTTAAGACTGGATAATTCATTCTTTAACTGCTGGATGGTTCCACGCTGGAGTGTAATCTTCTCTGACAATCCGTTTACGACTTGGGAAGCATCAAAGATTTTCTTCTTGAAGTCACCTTCCATGACAGCACCGGCTTTGGCAGCTTCACTCACCAGCTCATCCATCCGTTGAGTGGAAGCGGATAATTGAGTATTGAGAGCCTTGAAAGCAGCAGGGGATTGAGTTGAATCCATAGTTTTCAACTCGTTCTTTAGTTTTGCAATTTCCTCACGGAGTTTGATAACTTTATCAAAATCTGCACCAATACGAAAGTAAAGCTTAGCCATTTTATTCTGAATTTTAATTATTTACCACTCAAAATTACGGCATATCCAAACCTTATTAGAATTTTCTTTCATCAAATTCGTGACAACAGACGAAAGGTTTGATATTTCCTGTTCTAATTGATGAATTTACTATATATACAAGGTTTTATAGATCTTTTTCATCAACAAAAACACAATCAGCCTATTGTTGGAAAATAATTGTGAAGGTAGAGATAGACAGTCTATTTACTATTTCAGAGATTACAAAAGTACGACATTGGAGGAATTGTCGTGAAATAATTGGGGATAGCAAAAATTTTAGATAGTTTTGTAAAATATTTAATTAGGAGTTATGGCCATGAATACTATTTTTAACATTTCAATTATTATATTAGGTATAATCCAAATAATAATGATTATTAAATTCTTTGAGATTGCTGACGATATAAAAAATATCAGACGGGGTTTTGATAAATTAATTAGAGAAAAGCAGGTAAACACAGAAGATACTGTACCTATACTGGAGGATACAAAAGAAAAAACATCACATGCAAAAGATCTTAGAGACCCGTCTAAATTTACTTGGCAATCGTGGGTTATGATAATTATTATTGTTATTATTACAATATGTTACTTCGCACTATCTTAACGATAACAGCACCCTCGATACCACAACCCATAAAAAACAGCGCCTACTTCGGTAGGTGCTGTTTCTGATACTAATTTAAAAGCAAGTCATAATACCAACATAAAGGTACAAATTCCAACCCAACTATATAAATGCGCACGCCAACTTAATGGCGTGCGCATTTATTTTAAGCCGCATCTTTACCCAAGAACTTTTCCACAAAGTAAATCTGCCCTTTACCTGTCACTTTGGTAGTGGTAGTTACCAATACAGAACCGTCCGGCTTGGTGATTGAGGTCTGTTTCAACTCAAACAATCCCAATTCCATAGCTTTTTGCGTTGGTTGATTGTAATACTGTCCTTTCTGACAGAGATAACCATTTTCACGCATCCAAGTAAACAAGCGGTTCTGACCGATATTAACCCCATTTTGCTGCAATATCTTCGCCAGTTCGGCAACCAAACATGAGCGTTGAGAAGTTGAAACAGCGTCAGCAAAAAGAACTTTGGGCGCATCTTTCTGAATCTTCTGTTCTGCTTCGATACGTTTTTGCTTTTCTTCTTTCAGATTGGTCGCAAGTTGAATGAGAAAATCCGGTGAGGTGAGAGCCTTTTCAAGCGTTTCGTTCGTCATGTATGCACCATACTTACGAATGGATGGCAGTACTTCATCGCATACCCAATCTTGAAATTTTTCAGCATCAGGCAAATTACTTCTCATTATCAAACGATATACATCTTTTTCTGGAATATATACCATATTAATACCTCCAGCACTATTTTCGTGTGGGTGATATACCTTTTTGCCTGATTTACAATGCCTTTGAATGGCATCTGCTGTATCTATATATCCAAGTGCATTAGCTACATCCTTTGCGCAAAACAAAGGTTCATCACTCTCATTCATCGCAATTCTCACTTTTCCGAACTGCTCATTTTGGAAAATCTGAATATTATTCATACTTTTACACAGTTTTAAAAATTAGACCCCACCAAAGGCAAGCTCCTCACTTCTTACCAATGGCGGGGTTTATACTTTTCAGCCGTGAGGATAGCTGCGTTATTTCTGTTTGCGAATTTACCACTAACCGATTGCGTGACCTAAAAAGTGTCGTGCATAGTCACGACAACCAATCCATTGTCGTAAATTCATTGCAAACTTATCTTATAATCGTGTAAGAGAAGAATTTTCATCCACTTGGCTTGTGACATCAGAGCTATTGTCACAAAATAATTGGCGGTTCTCTAATTCTATGCTGTTTCATACTCATTTCTTTAATACTTCATCAATCATATTACGAAGTTCTTTCAACTCTTCCTCGGTCAAGCCGTACACATTACCCAATGCAGAAGGTTTCTCTATTTTAAGAGCGTATTTTACCCCCCCCTATTGCTTTTATATTGGTATGATACCGATACTAAATCGTTTACTCATTTCTTGTTACTTTTAAGTTTATTACTATGTTCCCAATCTCTGATTTGGTAACTCGGTTTGGTGGTGGTCTGATATTAAGGTTCATAATCATTTCGTTAAAGTTTCAACCCTGCCACTCATTGTTGTGCCGATAATATACGCCACATCATTGGCACAGTTATTCAATCTGCCTACCGTTTCATCCATACAGTCCCATTACCCGGCATCCCTCAGTTCTTTTTCATCCATTGCCGATTGTACGATATTACGAGCTTGATTGATAAGACACATCGCTTTCAGTAATTCAGAGTGAACAGCTTTGTTCTTTATCTCTTCAATGTTTATTTCTGGTATCATAATCGTTATATTTTATGTGTTAGTATTCTATTTTATCTTATGTGATAATTTTACAATGCAAATATATCACATAAAGCAAATATAAACCAAATAAAAGAATAGTTATTTTTATCCCAAATGATATTTTTAACAATTAATCATATCATATATAGCAATTATTGGATTTTATATGTATATTTGCATCATCATAATTAATATATCATATATGAAATATAGAATTAAGGAGCTTTGCAAGGAAAAAGGCATTACATTGGAGTCTTTAGCCTTAGGAATTGGAACATCTCAAGCAAGTATTAGCCGAATCATTACGGGTAATGGAAATCCTACAATGGACAGTTTAGAAAGAATAGCTAAATTTCTCAATGTTGAAGTACCTGAATTATTCGTCAATGACGGTGTGATGGGATTTATTAAAGCTAAAGGACAATTATTTGAAATAAATTCAATATCGGATATTGAAACTACATTAGAGACAATAAAACTATTGTAACTGTTTGCCCCATTTTCGGTACTAAATTCAAACTAAAGTAAAAAGAGGACTAAAAGCGGATGAATTTGAGTACAAAGGAGTAGTTTACACGATAAAATCACGTTCTGACTTGGAAAATTTACTAAAAATAGTTGGTTAGTTAAAAATAGTATATACTTTTGCAACTTGTTTAATATTAAAAATACACGATTATGAAGAAAATTTTATTCTTAGTGATTGCCTTATGTTGTTATACTTCTATTAATGCTCAAGTAATGAGGGCAGAAGAGTTAGAAGAATATGCCAAAGAGAGATATGGAGATAAGTGGACTGAAGCAGCAGCAACGTTAGGTTCTCAACTTGCTCTTGACAAGAACAATTCTCTGACTTATACCCAAATAATAGAATGCGGAGAATCGAATAAAGAGCAGTTATATGTAACATTGAACTATTGGTTTACTGCTACATTCAATGACGCAAATTCCGTTATAAAATTAAATGATAAGGACACAGGAGTTATAATAGCCGAAGGATACGTATCGGATATTGCCGGTCATGTAGGGGGAATGAACGCTTATAATATTAGTATTCGTCCAATTATAAAAGTGGATATAAAAGATAAAAAAATACGCATTACTTACACAGTACAATATTATGATGTAATAAAGTCTTCAGGTGGTGGTATTATGGGAGCAATAGGAGGAATCATACCTGTAAATGGAAATGAGAAATGGGCCCTTGAGAGTTGCTATCCTTTTGTTGAAAAGGATCAGCATAAAGCTAAGAAAACATCATCAAAAGCACTTGTTATGACACATGCTTACTCTAATGTCATAATGGACAAAATTGAAGAAGCTGTAAAAAATGGAATTGTCGGAAATGAAAACGATAATTGGTAATTTGCAATAACATATAAGGTTTCGCCCCGTTCCTTCTGATTCGGGGCTTTTTTTATTGTTCACATAACTAAGTGCCGGTCCAATCTCAACTCTCAGAAAGCGTATAAATAGGATATGTCCCTTCACATGATTTTATAGCCGGTTCACATAAGAAACGCGCCGGTACTTCTTGTGTGAACCTTCCTCTTATTAGTTCTGTTTTATATGATAATAGATGTGATTTAGCTGATAGTCATGTTGATATTGGTTAAAAAGCTCGTTTTGAAAGTGCTATCATGAGTAAGCCACCGGAAGAGATACAAAAGTATGGAAAAAGGATTAGTAAAACGACATTGCAATCTTTGTTTACCATTATTTCGACATTGATAGTCACATTTGTTTTTGTACTACAATTACTAAAGCTAACATAATAAAAGCCGGATTTCTCCGGCTTTTTCTTTACCTATCTCTTTTTTCTACGATTTGCCAATTCCTTACCACTGATTTTCCTTACCTTCTGCCCGCTGACAGTATGAAGTTTGTCCCTCTGCATCATTAGCAAGTTTCTATAAGGGATAACCTCAAACACTTCTGTATAACTCAGATGAAGCGTGTCAATCAAATGGGCTATCTGCCCGAAGAACGTTGTGTTTCCTACTGTTTCGGTCTTGCTGCCAGCATCGACACGTTCTTCATCGAGCTGACACACTGAAAAGCCGATATATCCATCATGGAGAAGCACACCTCCAAAGCGTCTTTAACTTCTTCAAAAGTCCCGTTCTCTAAAGCCTTTACCAAATCCTCATTACCACAGATGAAACAAGAAATACCTTTCAGCATATCTCCGGTAGCTTCCGGCAGTTCCTTGATAGCTTCCATGATATTATTACCATCCATGCCTATCTTTGAGAAATGGCTTATCGCCCGGCAGATAACCTTGATAGTAGGCGGTTTGATAGTGTAAATCATTCCTCCTATCTCTACATTTTTAAAATCTATCCCTAAAAGGGCATCAGACACTATTTTAGCTGCTTGATTCATATTTTTAAATTAAAAGGCGGCGAGCAACCACCCACCGCCATCCGAAAACAATCTATTACCAAAATCTCTCTTATGCAGATGGAACTACCTCAGATTCATCGAACCATTTCTCAGAAGCCAAACCATCCACACCGGTGGAAAGGGGAACGGCTGAAACAGCCAATCCGATAGCCTTGTCGGTATTAGAACCACGAGCATTGATAGCCGCTTTCGGGAACACCACATAGACACCATCTTTCGTTTTACCAATGACGCACTTATGGATAGTCTTATGCTTTCCTCTTTCCCAATTCTTTTCTGTGGCTTTACCACCTTGCAAATCTTCTTTAGTCTTGTAGTCATACTCACCAATAGTAAAGTTGATTTTCACTTCACCCGGTTCGGATGTTTCACGGTAATATTCGCCAGTTAAAGCATTTTTGTAACGAGTGACACTTGCTTCCGCTTCCTCGTACTGGAATGTATCACCATGTACATTTTGGACCTTTTTCGTTGCTGCATTTTTCAAGATTGCGGCAACCTCCGCACCCGACAATCCGGTAGCAGGAGTTGTAACCGTTTTAATAGGGTCTGCATAATACAGTTCGTCTATTTCTACTGCTGTTATCATATTATTTCACATTTAACACGTTAAACAAAATTCTCACATTTACATAATGACACTTCAAAGCTGTGTCCGCTTCTGTACCGATTGATTCGATAGAATATCGATAGGTTGTGCCGTCATAGGTGCTTACTACATCATCAAACCGTTTCATGGCTTCTCTTTCGAGTTCATTCAAACGGATGGTGTTGGCTCCATTCTCGCTTAAATCAGGAACACAAAGATTCACTTCCGCAAAAGACTTTCTCCAATAAGTCCCCGGCTGTTGTTTCTTCGCATGGATAACGATTCTTTCGGACTTCAATTCACCCGTCAGAGTTTCCCCGTTGGGTACTGTGTCTATTCCGAAAGCCTTGCAGTCCCGGTAGAGGATGTTTCCTATGTCGGTGGTTACTATCATTCAGATTCTTCTTTTAATCGTTTCTCCGCAAATAAAGCGGCACTACTTAAAACATCAAATCCCTTAGATTCCACGAATGAAGCGTATTCCGCTTCGTTTTTCAGCGTCAAACCGTCTTTATCGACATCGTAATCATTGGACGTTCTCAAAGTGAGCGTGTGGTCTTGATAGTTACCGTATTCCTCCGCGTACTTCACGGCTTCATCGCCCACATCAATCATTTTCTTCTCAACTTCCCATTCTCCTTCATCGAAAAAATCTTCTACATCGGAGAAATCTGCATCTACTCCAACCATATCACTCTATAAGAAAAACAATTTGTTTCTAAAGGGCTTTTCGCCACGCCTACGCCTCTTATGCTTCCATCGGGATTTAAACAACGAACTTCTGTACCAGCTTCAACTTTTGACGGTTTATTAAAGACAACCTTATACTTGAAGTCATATAAAACTCCATTGATAGACACTTTCTTTTCCGCACTCACATCATCACAACGGCATTTACATACGTCCTGCCAGCTTTCACCACCTGTTCCGAGGATGGGTCTACCGAACTCATCCTTATCCATCGGGGTGATAACTTTTACCTGCAATATGTGGGGAGCGAATATCATAAGAAGGTACATTTAGGTTTGTCCGTCAGTTCGTCTTTCAATCCGTACTGTTTACACAGAAGCGAATAGTAGTCCTTAATACCTTGAATGTTCCAAGACATAGAGAAACCGCTTTCACTGATTGAAGTGGCACGAAGTAAAAGAGAGGGGATGAACTTTGCAATTGCCACCGACACAAGACCGTAGCAATCCTCGTTCATCTCTTCCTCTCCGCTTATCTTCGAGGCAAGACACATATCCAAAAGGTCAGCCTCCGACAATTGAATGCCGAAGGTCTGGAACTTCTGTTGTATGTAGCCGTTTACCGTCATCTTAATATGGTGTAATCAATCTACTATATACAGTGTAACTATAATGCGTACAATACTTCGATTTATAGATGTACCGGAACGGACACTTAGGAACCGAAATCTGCTTCCCCTGTGTAGCCACATTCATCGTCATTACACTTTGTACAACCGAACTATTCGTTATCAGCATCACAGGCTGCGAATCGGTCAGTACAAAGCAATTCAACGGAGCAGCTTCAAAAGTGACATACTGAATATCCGGCAGACCAACATCCACCGCAGATAACTCTGATTTGGACGGAATAGGTTCACTAATACTTGATGCCTGTACACCCAACGAGACCAAAGACATCATCAAAAAGCCACACATGGCAAAAATAAAATTCTTCATTTCTTTACTGATTTATAAAATTAGACAATAGGGTGCGACCCTCACACCCTTACTATTTACGCGTTCATCGTTGAAAGGTCAATGTTCACAATCTTGTTAGGAGCGATAAACTCAGGAATCCACTCAGCGGTGTATTCCATGTATCGACCTTCTTCGTCACGATAGTTGCAAACCGACATCTGACCTTCAGCAGTATTGTAAGAACGTCCCGGAACAGGGTCCGTCATTACATACGGCTTATGGTGACGCATCTTCATCACCTTGTCCGTCTGCAACAGGGTGATACGGTTGTCGGCGTAAATCTGCACGTTCTCGCCCGCCTGATTCTCTACGTAGTCCTCTTTGATCTCAATTGCAGGAAGCCCGATTCCAGTAAATACGCTGGATGCCATCTGGTCAGTCACCAACCCTGCATTAACCATGAACTCACGCTCACCAAGAATCATCTTGAATTTATCACCGAACTCAGAAGCCCCTACAATGTTCTTCATAAACGTACCACGAGACATAATCATTTTGGAGAATACACCGTATTTGGCTTTCAATTTCTGAATCTCCTGCTGCAAGTAAGAGATAAATACATTCTTTGCTGAAGCGTCAGGAGTAAGGAAGTGGAACGGTAGCTCGATGTCCAACAATTCGATGTTTTCCTTATTATCGGCCAAATGAACCTGCGCCTTACCAGTCATCAACAATTCAGGAACGATAATATCCATACGCTTGTGCGGAGCAAGCAGAATCTGACGGTAATCATCAACAATAAAATCAATGATTTCCTGCAAGATTGTACGTTGATCAGCTGTATTGGCTGCATTGAACTTGTCAATGATATCCTGTAACTGTGACAGGCGCTCAATATCCATTTGATAACGGTCGCCCAAGTAAGCAATTTCAGTATAACCACTTCCAAGGCTACGTCTTTCACGAATAGGCTTCTGATCATTCTTACCCAGAATGGAACCGGCAACAACACCCGTTACTGTCCCAAGATAAGTCTTGAAAACACGGGTTTTGGTTTCCAAGAAATCTCCGTATTGCTTCCAGTAGATTGTGTCCAGTCTCAACTGGAGGACACGGTCAATAATCGCCTGAACGATATTGGGATCTGTAAATAAAGTTTGTATGGTCAAATTCATATCTAAACTTTTAATGATTAATACTCAAACTGGAAACGGCTTGTCAATCCCACCTTATCCATCTCATGGATCGGAAGAACCAACTTGCTTTCCTTTACCTCATAGGCTTGCATCAAGAGAGTGCAGAGAACCGCTCCATCGCTCTCAACTTTCTTCGCATCATAAAGAACGAAGTTTGCAGTGTTCTTCTTCACTGTTCCACCTACTGCGGTAGCTTCGAAAAGAACCGTATCCTTAGCGATATTTTCTCCGAAAGCCGCTTTGATGGTTAATACATCATAATCCTTGGTTGACTTGTCGATAGATGCTACCTCTGCGCCTTTCTTTCCGCTTCCGATGAACATACCCCGATAAGCCAAAGAATCTTTTGCCACCTTGATGGTGAGATTAGAGTCTCCTGTGGTATAAGCTTCAACCACTTTCACATTGCGGACGGGAACGAGTGTCCGTTTCTTCAAGTCCGCTTGTACAGGTGTGAATACAGGAAGAACAGAGCCTACTACAAGGTTGGTAATATCCAACTTCCACGGTCCGCTCTTTCTGACACCCGTCTCAACACGGTAGAACTCTTCCGGTTTGTATTCCGGGGTCAAGTTATACTTAGTACCTGCTGCCATAAATTTTACTTTTTAGATTCAACAATAGTTTTTGTTCCTTCCGAAATCATATTCGCAATAGATTCAGCTTCCTTCTCCATCTTTGTTTCCGCTGATTCAGGAGGAGTCACACCACTAAAGCCGATATTGGCAAGTTCCTGTTTAGCGTCCTTGAAATAAATGTCTAAGTCTGCATCATCAGGAATCGCATAACGCTTTGCGAATGTTTCGGGAATACCATACTCCTTTGCCTTTGCCATAATCTGCTCCTGCCGGGTAGCCTGTGACTTCTCAGCCTTAAACTGAGCGAGTTCATCGGAAAGAGGCTTAACAGCAGCGCTTACCGCATTTGCAATGATGGTCGCCATGTCATCTTTCTTATCTTCCGGCTTTGGATTTGAGTTAGGATTGGGATTAGGATTCTCGATTTTATTTTTCAATTCGTCCAATTGTTTTTGCAGACCCGATTTTTCGTTTCTAACAGTATCAATGTCTCCTTGAAAAGCTTTTAAAAGTCCTTCGACCCCACTAATAGCAGTTTCTATTTGACTTTCTTCAGTAACGGTTTTAGATAAGTAGTCAGCCACCCCGTCAAATGCTTTATCACCAAACCCAAAGGTTTTATACTTCGTTTTTAGTGCTACTAAGATTTTTCCTTTCATACCGTATGAATTATTAAATTTGAAATTCAATTTGCGGAAGTAAAAATACCACCAATACAGATGATTAGTAAATATTTAAGCTTCCTATTCGTGACATCAAAGCGATTGTCACAAATACGGTATAAAAGTAGGATGTATAAGGATGAAAGGAAAATAATTGGGTAGTATAGAATTCACCAAGAAGAGATTGTGAAGAAATCAATTTAAAATTCTATTTTTGCTGTAAAATAAAGCAAAAACATGGATTATAGAAATAAAGGATTCTGCATTTTTTGTGGCAAAGATGCAACTCAAACAACATTTAAAGAGAAGCCACATACTATGCCTAAAAGTTTAGGTAGCATAAGTATTGGTGTTGATATTTGCGATGAATGCAATCACTATTTCGGCCAACCAGATAATTTAGTATTTCCTAAACTTTGTATAGAAGTTTGTGTCAAAGAGATATTTAGCTTAATGAAAACTCTACTTAATAGGGAGGATAACCCGCAAAGATTAAAATCAATATATTTTGAGTATTGGAAAGCAAAAAGGAAAATAGTTCTGAAATCACATTTTAAGTTTAATGATAGATTTCTAATAACATTTGCAAGACAATTCAAGAGAGGAATATATGAAATGTTCCTTCAAGAGTATCATAAAATAACAGGTAACGGATTAGATAATCGATTTAATCAAATTAGAAAATTTGCACGCTATAATATCGGAGATATCCCTTTATACTATCTAGTAAATAATGGAATTATTCTTGTAGAAGATACTTCACATCCCAAGTTCCCTTTTTCTGAATCTCAATTTCATGATATAAATACTTACGGCTTTTATACATTTTTTTATGTGGGCAATGGTTCTTTCTAGAAGTAACCCCCAGAGCAGAACTTTCTCGTGAAGTTTTTCTAAGTAAGCAATATAAACAATTTAAAGTAGGAGGTGCGGTCTATTCTGATTTAATAGAAATAATTAGAATTACAGATATAGATTTTAGTTTAAGACGCTTATTGGGAAGAACAACATAAAAAGACGTGAAACCGAGTGGAGTCACGCCTTTTTATGCTAGTAGTCTTTAAATCTTAGCCCAATTATCTCTATTCTCTATAAAATTAGAAAACCCTTTTTTATATGCAATAAAATTATTATTAATTGAGTTGAACCAACTTTCATCCTCATTTTTTTTATACAATCTTCTTATGAAGTAATCTATTTTCGTATATTCTGAAGAACCTTCAAACCTTTCAACGAATCCTATATATGCAAGCCGAACTTTATTAAAGTCTACATTAGTTTGAATTATAGAATTAATATGTGGATCAGAAAACGAATACCCTATTGTTAGCAACTTATTGCAATCATTACAATCATTTGCAAAATTAGTAAATCCGATATTTAAAGGATTCATTAGACTTCTTTGAGTCTTAGTATACCCAACAATTATCGGGCTAAAAATTAGATTCTCACTCGGATTTCCGCCTTGAGCAGTTAAGGATTGCACCTCTCCAGTTATCGTAGATTTTACAACTCTATATTTATTCTCTACAAATTTAAAGGTCCAATAGATAGAGCCATGTAGGTAAAAGTAACTTAAATGAGAGTCTTTATTTCTTAAATAATTAGCTTTATAAACAATACTATAATCAGATAACAGATGTTCCCCCATATATATTTTACGCTTTGAAAGAATCTGAGGTATCATAGCGTCATAATTTGTGGTATATATTTTTACTGAATATTTCTTGTTCAATAAAGATTCAATAAATTCATTCAATCTGTCATTTAGTAGTTTATACTCAGCAGCACAAGCTTTTTCATCATACCCCTTAATGAATTGAATAACAATATCCACAAAATGTTTATATATAGAATAAAAATGCCTCCTTTTCTCTAATTCATCAGATATCTCATCTAGTTTTTGCTGAATGGAGTCTATTAGTACATTAATAGCAGGAGTAAATGACGTATTATACGAATTCCTGTTTTCATTGGTTGACGCTATAACATAATTAATTATAGATTCCGATGCAGCAATTACTGTCTCAAAATTAACAGTGACTCCGTCCTCCTCTTCATAAAAAGATTTTAATGTATCAAATATAAATTTACCCCAAGTTGTATTACTATCATACATATATTCTTTATCTTCAATTATTCTATCAAGAATATCTTTGGAAAATGGAGCTCCCCATGCTACAGGAAAACCTGCACCTAGTAGTAATACTATTTTCTTTCTCTTTTTCATATTTGTATTTTGGATTAGAATCCCAACATCGCAGCCGGAGGAATATTCAATACCCGACAAAGTAATCTTGCTATCTTTAAAGTAGGCTCTGAACGACCAGAAAGATAGTCATTAACCCGAGAAGGACTTATCCCAATCTCGCCAGCAAGTTGCCTTTGCGTCATTCCTTTTTCTTCAAGGGAAAGCTCTATCAGTTCAGCAACAGTTGGTTTCTCTATCGGATAATGCTCCTTTTCGTATGCTATGACTATATCAGACATCATAGTTAGCTCCACCGCATTCTTATTGTTTGCAGGAGTATTATCATCAACCAACGGCAAAAGTTCCTCTATTCTTGCTAATGCAAATTCGTATTGTTCTTTTGTTACTTTATTCATATCTTCTATCTTAAATGGTTGAACAATCTATTTTATCGTAATCTTTATGAGTCCCCACCCAGCGGATGAAAACATACCCTATTGTAAACTTAACAACTACCACCAATCGGTAATTGTTACCTCTGATATTAAAAACATAGTGCTGGTTGCCTACATAATCAGCAGAAAGAAAATCTACTTTAATATCAGATAGGTTTTTCCATTCTGCTTTTTCTGCTATATCATACCAACGTTCTAAAGCTATGCGTGAATCTTCATAGCCTTTCGTTTGGTAGAACTCTTTCAATTTCTTATGTGATACAACTCTCATATCTCATTCTTTTGATGCAAATATACACAATAATATTGAATTATAGAACTTTTATAGCATAAATATTTTATAATACAGAATTTAAACATTGAAAAAGTGGAACTAAATTAGCTCCGCTCAATGCTACAATAAAAACATGAAGCAATCAATTACTCCTTTGCATTAGGAGAAACCATATTGTTATTCTTAGCTTCCTGTTCCTCTTTGATTTCGGCAAGCTCTTCTTCTATGCGGTCAATATTTCCAGCGAACATTACCCCATGTCGTTGTGACCATACACCACCCGACACGGCTTTCACCGCAACACTGACTTTATCATCAATATTATTCAGAGTGTAAGGTACTATATCGGTATCTATATCAATGGTTTTAGACGCTTTACTAAATTCAGACGGATTTATAGCACCCAAAGCAGAAATGATAAAATTAATTCTTCTCTGTAAAAACTCCCCTATAACTTCTGCATGATTTTGAACTTGTAAATGAGTGGAAAGAAAAGCATAATCAAAAGCAATTCCCGACAAAGCATTTCCCGAACCACTAAGTTTTTCAAAGCTGATTTGAGGTGTGTTAGTCATTGAATATGACTTCTCAAAAAGAGTATTCATTTCAAGTTCCACCGTTGTAGGAACCTGATTCCACGTCAGATATTGAGCATCTGCACCTTCTCCTGTGAGTTTAACCATTCTGTCCTTAACCTTACCCATGAAGCCTTCTACATCGCCAATCAGTTTCAGCAAAGGGAAAAAGTGATAGTCGATACAATCGGCATAGTTGGATAGTAGTTTTTCCAACCGGACGCGGAAAGTCTTTATCTTCTTGCAATACGATTCAGGACGGTAAGCGTAGATAACCGGCAGTTTCGGGAATCCATGAGCGAAAACGGTCCTTTCCTCGTACCCTTTAGATAAATCCCACTGATAAACCATCTTGTCTGTAATAGTCATAAAGCAGGTAATTTCCGAATCGTCCATGAGTTTTTTCTTATACTCACGGGAGAAAGCAATCATCTTACCTTCATCGTTGAAGAACGGAAAGAGCTTATCACCTCTGAATGGCGACCACAACACGCTTTTCAGCTTCTTGGTAGGTTTTACTTTTCCTCCGAAGGTAGTCTTAACTTTCTTCCAGAACTTCGCCCAGAATGAATCATCATCGGTCACATACCAATACTCAGCTACTTCCTGTTCGGAAAGCCAGGAGCGAACTATCTTCTTGTTCTGATACTTGATTTTGTTGGACTTGAATACAGCCTTGACAGCATCCAAGAGCTTCTTTTCGTCATCATCAGTCGGAGTACAGTCCATAGACGGTTCTGTACCGACAGTGAAAGCGGTTTGAATGTTAACTATATCCTGTTCTAAAGGAATTGATATGCGGTTTACCGATTCGGTTTTGTACTTCGCTTCGATTTCATAGGTCTTTCCGGTCTTTTCATCGAAAACTGTTTCCTTATCCTTTTCAAGAACCTTTCTGTCCGGGTACTTCTTTTTGTCAACCATGATTTCGTGGCGTTCTGGGTTCCAATCGTCCCAAAGTTTGCAACAGTCGGGAAGTTCGGTCTTTCTACCTTTCTTCAGGTAGCTTATCTTCTGCCCTATATCGGGCAATGCTAATATTTCTTCTAAACTCAATGGCATAGTTTATATTTTTAATGCGTGAATATTCCAGTTAAATCTTTCGGCTTCTGAATTTTGCCAAGAATAACCCCATATACATAATACCTAAAGGCATCGCATAGGTGGTCAGCTTGACCGTCCTTAGGTTGATTTATATATCTTCCGTCTTTGTCTTTATCCCAAACATACTTTCTCAATTCGTTTTGGAGATTGTAAGAACGTTCAGTAACGAAGATATTGAACTCTTTGGCTTTCTCTATCCCTGCCACGATAGAGCCTGCCCCTTTTTCTACCGGATAAATTCGTATCCCTCCGTTATGTATCTCTTGGATAAGTCGCGGGTCTGCACTATCGGCTACCACCTTCATACCATACGGGCGAAGCGTTTGAATAATATCTTTAGTGAGCATCTGTGTCTTGTAGCATATCTCATCTATGTACAAGTCATTTCCGACAATTCCACATTTGACGATAGCAGTTTCATCATGCGTAAATCCAAAATCGAGACCAATTGAAACCTTTTGCGCCCATTGTGGAAACTCCTTAACAATTCCGAATTTCTTGTAAATAGCACCTTCCGCAACGTCAGCCCAGCGACCGATAACCACATGAGCATACTTTTCGGGATTTCTCACCTTCATATCCTCAACCTCCTTCAGAAACTCTGGAGAAAGGTTTTCCAAGTTATCGAGATAGGTCGTATGGATATGAAGTACATTCGGGTGCGTGGAGATTTGGACTTGCACCCCATCAATCTCTACGAGTTTATGGGTATTTTCGATGTATTTTTTGTAGATAAAGTGATTGGAATCACAAGGATTCATTATGATGATTATCCGGTTCTGAATCCCTTTCTTACGGATGGAGAGCATTATCTTGTCGAACTCTTCTTCATTCGTCCATTCCTCCGCTTCATCACAAACAAAGGTAGTAATACCCTGAATGGATTTCAGCTTTGCCGTCTGATTCCCCGAAGAAGTCTTGATACCCCGGAACATGATACGGCTCTTAGTCATCTTATTGACTATATCCGTCTTGGTAGTCTTGAAGTACTTGGTTGTTCCGTCAAGGTCTATCTTCTCCATCATTTCCGGGATGATAGACATACCAGCGGAAACCATTGTGTAACGGGTATAGAGAATCTGATGAACTATCTTCTCGGCTTCCGTCATTTCAAAGGTCAGCCGTTCAATGAAGGTGGAAGCGTTGAAAGATTTGCCGGAGCCACGACCACCAGTGATAAGGATTATGAATTTCTCATTATCGGTGTACAGAGGATGATAAATTTCTTGAGGTACTATCATTTCAGCTTGTCTTTAATCCAAGAATCAATGTTGATGCCATGCTCTATGTCTGTTGGAATATCAGCATCTTCATCCTGCTTGCGTTCAACCTTTCTCCAATCCTCATCGTGGTGATACAGCCAAACGGACATTGCTTGCAAGTTTGGAGCCAACTCGCTTTCGCTAACTTGTAATTCGTCCTCACCTGTCAAATTTCCCTCTGAATCACGGAGCTTTCTTACCACGGTGCTTTTGGTTTTTATGCCACCGAGAGCCATTGCAAGGAATTTAGCCCTTACAGTGGCATTGATTGTCGCGCGCCCACGCGCTAAGACTTCGGATATTTCGGTGTACTCACTTTTCTTTTCGCAGAAAGTTTGCGGCAGAATCCCTATGGCGTAGGCTATTTCCTTGTCAGTGAATCCCTTTTTAGCATACGATTCCACGAGAGAAAGAAAGTCCTCACTTGTATAATCAAACTTGGGCTTTCTTCCTCCTTTACCTTTTCTATTTGTAGATTCACTTTTGCTCATAATCAATTATCCGTTATTATTACCCATATATATGCGGCGAGAGACCGGCTTATTTCCATAGATATTAATTCCTCTTTTTGAGAAATAGCTATCTATTCTTGCACCATATCTTCCCATTATGGATTTCGTCCGATCTCTTATGCGTCTTTGTTTATCTGTACCAAGTCCGTATTGTCTTCCGGCATTATACATTATTCGTCTGGACTGTTGATATAGCTGACCATATGTTTTCTTTCTAACTCGGCATTCCTCCCTAAAAATTAATCAATTCTTTCTACTTGTTCATCAAATACTTCTCCCTTTATGAACTTCATATCGGGGTCATATCCGAACCGTTCACAGAAAGCGGCTTTAGCTTCATAGGTGTCAAAGGACAACATCACATAGGCATCCATATCTTCGGCTGTCTTCTGTGCGTTCTCCTTTACTTGTTGCTTGACCTCCTTCATATGGGCAACCTTCTCGGCGCGTTCTAACTGCCTGGCAGCTTTATCAGCTTCTTTCTGCTCGGTTACTGGTGCCATCATATCAGACAAAGCGTCTGCGATAGAGCTTTCTTCTTCGGTCTGTAACAGGTAATCGACACCTATCATGTTCAAATCGGCATCCGTTAAACCGGCGTCTTTCCAATCAATATCGGGAACAATTCGGGCAAGAGCATCAAAATCCCAAGTACCTTGTGCGTTAGGGTTGTTCATCAAAATGTTCAACTCTTTTTCCTGCTGTTCGTCCACATCAATGACATCGACACGGATACAGTAGTCGTTATCGGGAAACTTCTGTAATTCGTCCATGACGGACAAACGCTGGTGTCCACTGACTACGGTTAGTCCTGTACGTTTATTCACCACAATACCACCGACCAAGCCAAATTTCTTGATACCACGCTTTAATGTCTTACGGGATTCATCGGATAGTTTTCTTGGGTTGTAGTCCGCAAAGTGAATGGCAGAGCGGTTAAGCTCCACCGATTCACTCTTTATGTATTTACTTAGTTCCATGTTAGCCATTGCTTAATCCAAACCCTCTCTGTCGAAGAGTATTCTTTTCGGCTCTCGCAATAAGATTATCGCGGGATTGTTTTGCGCGCCTACTTGCTGCACTACTACTCCATGTATTTCTTCTTCTCCAGTTCGCTTCGCTCAATCTTTCTGCTTGAGCGTAAATTTGTTCTCTTGTCTTCCTACGTCTAACTCGGCAATCCTCCTATTATTTTTGTTTATTATAGTATTCCCAAAGCACTCTTTCAGCCATTGGGAAAACTTTGTAAATTCTCTGTAAGTCCTGCGGGTAGTTCTTTTCCATCCAAAGCATACAATCAAGGTTGAAGCCTACTCCCGAACTGGCTTTCAATGAATATCTAACTGGTTCGGGTAAGTTGTGCTGCTTCATGTAAGCAAGGATATCCTTTTGCGTCCAATCAGCTAAAGGATAAACCATACCGTTATTCTCGTAACCGTTTACCTCATACCCTTTCAGCATAAGCCTGCGGTTCATACCATCAGCCTTTTTCATGCCTAAGAACGTGTAATAAACTCTGTGAGTAAGCTGCATAGCCTTTACCACATCAGCCAGCTTCAGCAGCTTCACTTTTGGATTAGGGATACAATACAGCCCGCCACGAAGAATGTAAGTAAGATTCCAGTGAGGCGCTTGCACAAACTCAACCTTTGGATATTTGGCTTTTGTCCAGCCAATCCACCGGCTTATGTGCTCCAAGTCTTTGACGAAGTACATGAACACGCAAACAATCCGATCAAACTTCGGATAGATTAAATCAAGTAAGACAAGCGAATCTTTACCCAAGGATAAAAACAGTAAAGCCTCATTCGATTTTACCCGAATGAGGTCTATATACCGGTTCGCTTGCTCTACTTTATTCATAGCTAACCACCTGACAATCCAAATGAAATACGAAGATCACTGTAACGCTGTCTGCGTGATCCTAACTGTGTGGCACTTGCTGTACCCCTACGATTGGCGACTAATCTACCGCCTGCACCGGCACCGTTCATATTTCTGCGGGGGCCAGCTACTCTGTTTACTCTTCTTGCGACTCAGCAATAAAATTTAAATTAAACAATCAAAGATGTTTTTCTAATATCTTACCTAATGTATAATCCATTTGGGCTGCGAGATATTCTTCACCCTGATAGGGGTAAACAATATCATTACCGTCTTCATCGGTGAGAATGACCGCTTCTGCGTTCTTCACTTCAACGATAATATAAGGGCGTTTACCACTATAGGCACCCGTAAGAAGTTTAATCGCATCGTACTTAATCGGTTTCAACTCAACTTCACCCTCTTCAGGTAATTCTTCATCTACCTTGTACTCTTTGCCACCACATAAATAAGTGATATACTTCTTTGCGTTAGTCGGCCTAATTTCACGGTATTCGTGCGTTTTAGTACCAGATAAGATTTCATCGAAATATTTCTGTTTGATACTTAATGTAAGAATGTTCATAATCGTGTCGTTTTTAAATTAATATTCATTGTTGCGGGTGCAGGCTCCGCCCCTGCGATTTCCACCAAGTCAAAGTGGCGAGATGACTAGACTTCTCTAACCCGCGATAGTACCCCAAAGATACTACCACAACCAAAGATAACGAAATATCTTCAAATTCTATCTGTGACAATCAGTTTTAAGTCACAGAATCTTTTTCAACCAGATATCTCTTTTCTCTCTGCACACCTCTTAAAGTTGATGCACAACAAGAAAACAATTCACCACTTTCAGCACGGTAGTCATACTGATACATTTTAACTCTCTTACCTCTCAACTTAGTGTTGTAAGTAGTGTAGTTCTCTTTACCGGACTGGCATACGCTGCAACCGTTTTTGTTTATTGAGTTCATAATCAATACATACTTAAAATTTCACATTCAATCTTTCTTCACTCGTATAAGCCACTACAAGACCAGTTTCATCGTGCTGTATGGTAATGTACTTTTCATTCTTGTCAATGGTAGTAAAGTCGTACATGGTACATAGCTTGCCCAACACTTTGCCCAGTTGTTTCATCAGTGGAGCTTCGGGACTGATAACTAAAACTAAATCTGCTTTCATAATCGTGTGTATTATGGTAGCCTTCGGGCTACCGGATTAAACTTAGAACTTCTCAATTTTAAGATTGTCGTTAATGATGAACATACGTCCACATTCTAAAATCACGTGTGTATCTGTAATTCGCTTTATTACTCTTACTACATCATCGTGTGATATGCGTGGCGTACCGTCTGCATAGCACCCATTAGCCAAATCACCTGACACTCTATATCTCAAGCCTATTTCTATTTCTTTTGTATTCATAATCGTATGTATTTAAGCGTTAATACCAATTGCTTTTCTCATAAAGTCGCTTGCTTGCTCTACTGACATATTCAGCTTCTTTCGAATCAGGATAAGCATACAGCTTACTTGTTCTTCTGTATCTAAGTTACCTTGTACAAACTCTGACATGATGAACTTTTCTATTGTTCTTTGCTTAATCACTGATGCTGCCATAATCGTATATTTTTTAATTGTTATTCAAACTTATGCTTCTCTATACCCCCTTGCATTCAACCAAGCTATTGCACCTTTGAGAGTTTTGAATCTTTTGCTACTTTCTACTGCCGTACAGGCTGAATAGTTCTTTTCATCATGAATAAACAATGCACCTTCATTCTCACCTTTCTTATAAGAAATAATATTCATATCTTTAAGTTTTAATTGTTATTACTTCGTTTCTGATGATGCAAATATAATGATTAAAATCATACATACAATAAATAAGCGTATTGTTTGTATGATTATTATCATATATTAACAAAAATAGCACAAGTATGACTATAATCTAAATATATTTTAAAAACAAATGACTATATTCAATCAAAACAATAACAATTCATTTGTATATTCAGATTTTACCACTATATTTGCAACTGATTAAAATCATACATGTATGGAAGTAAAGACAATAATCAAGCAGAAAGGCTTCACAATGGAAGCCGTTGCAAAAAAAATGGGTATAACAAGGATTACACTTGCCCAAAACCTTAGTAGAAATCCAACAGTAGGAACATTACAGAAGATAGCAGATGTTATTGGATGCAAGGTTGGTGACTTCTTTGTTGATGATATGGACATAAAAGATGATGCCAACACTATCATCTGCCCCCATTGTGGAGGTAAAATCCATTTTGACGGAGAATCACGTATGCCGGAACAATAAGAATATACGAGGGAAAGAATACTATAAATAAAGAAAGGAGAATAAAACATATGGGAAAAAGGATTTATGTCAATGGAGGAATCTTAATAACGACTCCATTTTTTGCATATAAGAATGCAGGGGCATTATACGACACCCCTCCTGAAAATTCTGAAATTATAGAACCCAATACTAGAACTGAAACAGGAGAACCTTACCTTGAAATTAGCGATGAGCGCCCCCAATCTATTTTTAATGAATATTATGCAAAAACATTCTTTACAACACAACATACATTTGCTTATTTTTTCCAAAAAGACTTTATCGGATCATATAATGATTTTGAGCAAAGAATTGATGAAATCCAAAGTGTAATTAACATCAAAGGATTGGACGAACAAAAACAAAATGTCATCAATAAATTGTCATATATCAATATCATTACATCATTAGATACATTTATTTGTGACATTATTTTAACCAAAATAATCCAAGACGAAGAAAGTTTCAATAATTTTTTCAATTCAATTCCTCCATGCAAGAAAAAAGATGAAATGACTAAATTAAAAGAAGACAATCTTGTTGCCCAATGGGAGCAAAAGGTCATAGAATATGTAATGAGGACATCTTATAGTAACATTGGTACTATAAAAGATATACTCAAAGAATTATTTAAAGTTTCTATAATCGACACAAATGGAAATATGAAAAACCACTTCTATTATAGGAATTTATTAGCACATAGAAATGGTAGAAAAAAAGATGGAGGTTATATCAATATAACTAATAAAGAACTTGAATCCTTAATAATTGATACGCAATCCATCGCAAAACAAATCCAAACAAAAATTAAGCCGGAGCACTAAACTCCGGCTTTCAATTGATTAGCCCTTTGAATCTTAACCGATTAATAATCTCGGTATAAAGATAGTCTATATCTGCACGATAATCCTTATAATTGTTATAGTAAAACATGACATCAACGCAAAGGTTAGAAATTCCTGTCGGAGCTTTAAATCCCAATATACCGGCAAGTATATCACGAATCCCCTTTGCAATCTTACCACCAGCCAATGTACTAGGAGAATAAAGAAACAGAATAATGAAAATGAATTTCTGGCGGAAGCTGGCACCGGCCCTTCTTTCGGGTAATCCGCAATTCCCCACAACCTCACAGTACCATTTGTATATTACAGGAATAATATTAAGATCCGATAAAATAGGTTTGATCAGTTCTTGCTCTCTCTCCGAGAGTCTTGATTTCTGCTCTCTGATAGATTTAAGCTCCGATATTGCTGAAAATTCTCTCACCATAACACGATTATTTTAAAAGTAAATAGTATATTTGCATCATAATCGTGTAAGAGAGGAAGAATCTTGATTGGTCGTGCGGTCTGGTTCTTCCTCTTCTATTTTAAAGGCTTATCTCTTTCCTGAATAATCTTGTTTCTTTCATCAATATTCCTCCCCCAGATTGCAGCCGAGTAAAGTGCTCTAGAATACAAAAAAAGTTCCTTACTTGACGAAAGGAACTCAACTTTCAAAGCAGACTTTATTGAGTCTGTCAATAAATCATTGTCTATCATAATTATTGAGTTAATTTTTATTTTCTGAAAAACATATCTCCACTGATCGCTCGTGCGGCATCATCTCCTGTAAAACGGATGTACCGGAAAAAGTTTTGCTCTGACCGATGTCCGGTGAGTTTCATGATCTCCAATGTTTTCATGCGGCCGGTCAGATACATATTCGTGGCGGCCGATCTCCTGCCAGAAGTGATTTATATAGTCCTTTCTCGCTTGGTGGGACTGGACCGGTTGTGATAATTGTAATGCTTTGATCGTATCATTTAAAAGGTTATTAACTATTTAATTCTTTATCGGGCTATTTTTTATTGAAATCAAGCCCAATATTTTCCGAAACGATTGCATTTTATTATTTCATCTAATTTCAATTGTTTCCGACGGAACTTATTTATAGCCCGTTTCTCAAACTTTCTTTTTTTAGAACTGCAATGCTTCTTATCCATTCGACATTGGCGGCAATGGCATATCCCAATGCCTGTATGTGATTCCTTCATATCTTCTTTGTTTTACCCTAATTGATTCGTACATATTTACCTGTGAGGTCGCATGTCCTTAATACTTCTGCATTCTCTTCGCCGAAAGCGATTAAAATGCTACCACAACCGGGCGAATCTCCACGAGTACCGTTTGGGCGATAGAACCTAATACGATTTCGGAGGAACTTCATCGCCGTAGCTTTCTCAAAGATGATATCTTGGAACATCTTACTATCACAACGATTAAAAAGCAATGCTATACCGTTACCATGCTCCGCTAACTTGCGAACAAATTGCCCGATAAGAGGACGGGAATAAGGAGGATTAAGCCAAACACGACCCGCCCACTCCTTCGTTAACCCGTCATCGCTCTTATTGTACATTATCTTAGCTGTCTGCCAAAGTGGATTTATGGGAGCGCACGGGTCGAGGTCAAATTTGCCTAAACTGTCTATTATTTCTTTCGGTGTATACCATTCATCGGTAGCAGCAGCCGATCTTTCAAAACTTGTGTTCATTTCTATTCGGTTTTGAAGATTAATACTTCTTCCCATGCATCTTCTCACGGAGTTTATTATACTTCATCTTCTGCTCAATATGCCAAAGTAGGTCAATTTCAAGATGTTTGGCAAGTCCGAAGATAGACAGTACCATATCGTTAATGGTAGTATGTAAGTCATATAAGCCATCATACCTCACAGGAAGTGTAGATATGGCATAAATGGACTCTGTGAATGTTTCGTCTTTGCAGGATTCTGCCATATCATCGATGCAATCACCTATATCTTTAGTTGCAATTTCAAGAGAAATATTTCGCAGACCTGCAAAGTCAAATAGACGAATAACTGCATCGGCAAGTTCATCCTCGATGGTATCTTTGATATATCTATTGAATACGTTGATAAACTTTTCTTCATTTGTTAGCCACCCTTGACACTCGCTATATTCACCGGTCTTATACTTTTCTTTATCAAAGTGTCTACTTTTTCTGTCTGCTTCCACAGCTTCCATTAACTCACTTATGACAAGACAAAAGCAATGTTCGTTACTCAATACTTCATTGTGAAAACCATGTTCACAAGCGATTTTGTATGCCCTATCACGGAGGGCGTTTAAGTCTATTTTATTCATTATTATACTGTTATTAGTTAATCAAAACCATAAAATTGACCATGCTTATTGAAGTCGGGAACTTCTTTTATTGTAGGACGTTTTTCTAAATGTTGCGCTTTCTCTCGCAAATCGAGAGAAAGTTCGTTAGCTTCTAAAACCATTTTAACCCCTGTTTCTACAATTCTTCTGTTTTCACATTCCTTACAATGTGGACTATTGCAATTACATTTAATCTTGTTCATATCTATCTTGATTTGATTAAAAACGGAAGATCATCACCAAACACTGGACGGCAATCTATAACTATAAACTTATTTACTTCAAAAGATTTGATAAAATAAAAAAACATAAGCCTTTCTATTCAAAGACTTTGCTAATCGTTTAGCCTCTGTCTCGGCGCTTGTCAGATCGCTGTGTTTATATGCCGGGATATGTTCACCTTCTACATATACCATAAAGAAAAAAATTCTTTCTCGTTCATGTTTATTTAGAATTTACTTATTCATTGAATCTTCCTCAATGATAAAAATTTTGTTGACACTAAAATTTATGATATATCATTGTAGGCATGGATGTTGAATTTTGTCATATCATATATCATTTATATATTTGTTGCTAAATAATTTAGAATATTTTGCAATGTCTAATTTTGAAATTATTATTAATTGTATTACAGCCCTTGGGTCATTAGCGACCGCAGGGAGTTTTATTTATGTGATAAAAAGCCAAAAAGGAACACAGAAACAGATTGGTAGTTTGTCTCAGATGGCGAACACGTTTGCACGTCAATATGAAATAGCTCGTATTCAAGCCGGGAATACCATATATCCCAAAATCCAAATTATATTGAAACATGATGAAATATGGGGTATGAAGATATTAGTTAAAAACCTTTCTTATCCCATAAGTATTTACCGTATCATCGTACAGACTGGCCAATATCATTGTGATATAACCATATCCCCCCCCAAAAAAGACAATTACATTTCTATAAGACAAGGAGAAACTATCCCCGTATTACCCGGTAAAATAACACAAAATCCCTTGTACTTTTCTTCTGCATCTATCCAGTTCTTTTTAATTACCCCTTTCGAAGAGGCGTATGAAGTAAGATATGCGGTCGAAAATAAACAAGAGCCTTATCAATCGGAAGCCATCCCCATCCTGTACCGTAAAGAAGACCATGAAAACGACACAGAACCTGCTATCAAAATCAAGGAATATGCTATACAAGGGAATATACCTGGAACAGTAAAAGATAATTTTCCTGAAATTTCGCGGAACTCAGACGATTATTTAATTCCTCCGGAATAAATAAAGGTGGACAATATTCAGGTGTTAGAAGAGTATTAAATATCTCCATATTGTATTGTTTTGATGGTTATTTATTCTCGAAAATATGCGCAAACACACACTTTTCATCAGACAGTTCCAAGCCGAGTTGCGACGGGAACCGTTTGATATAATTATAAAACTCGAACATCTTCTTCTCATCATCACCGCAGCGATCTATTAACAATTTAATGAAGGCAAGAAGACAATCAGAGTCATTTCCGAAGTTTTCCTGTGTGGATAATTGCGTCTTGTCAACATCCTGTTTTAGCCTTCGGATGGCGGAAATCGCAGTGTTGAAGTTGCGTTTTGCATCATGACGCAATTCATAGCCTTGTTTTCCCATTTCACTTCTCAAATCGTATAGAAGCGTTTCCACGACGTCAGTCAACACGTAGGTTAGGTTGAGCGTCGTATTAAGATTTGTTGTTCCTACTAACATGATTTATTTATTTCTTAAGCTTATAAAGCCTCGTTTAACCAACTCTATCAGATCCGACATATTTTCTTCACTTATTTCTGCCTGAGTCTCACCATTTACAGATATATAGTGAGGAATGCCAAATCGATCACGGATTCTCTTACGGATAACAGGAGTAGACTTGTTCTCCCAGTAAATTGTAACTACCATATCTAAAATGGATTATCATCCTCTACACCAGATTGTTTGCCTCCTAATAATGGGACATAATCAAGATTATAAAAGCAAGTCGTAGCGGCATTGAACCCACATATGAACCGTAGAAGTCCAATATTTCGTCCTTTAGCAATATCTATCATAGCCGTCCCTTTGGTATCTACATTAGAAAAATCGTTCGGATAGGATTTATTGTTAACCTCAGGCCGATAGATCAAAATGACAACATCGGCAGCTTCCGCTATTTGTCCGCTGTCACGAAGTCGCCCCAATGTAGGAACCGGATTCATTGTATCCCTATTCAACTGAGAAAGGGCTATAATCCAAATGTCAAGTTCTTTAGCTAAGTTCTTTAATCGCCTAGCCACATCCCCCATCTGTTGTTCTTTATTAGCTCCCTTCATATTCACATTCAAGATCTGAAGATAATCGATAATAGCACCGTCTATTCCAAACTTCAATTTCATATATCGGATAGATGAAATGATAGTATCAATATTAGAAGTGCTTCTATCATCAAAGTATATTCCCTTTCCCGACATTTTACCTACTCCAACATCTATCGCTTGTATCTGTGAATCAGTCAAACGTGAATACATGATTTGATTAGCCGGAACCCCACTTTCCATAGAGAGAATACGAGCCGTTATTTGCTCCTTTTTCATCTCCATTGAATACATAGCTATCTTAGCGCCCAAAGACGCTGCATTTCGCATAATAGACACCGCAAAAGATGTTTTACCTTGGCTTGTCTCCCCTGCAATAATTATCAAGTCTGATTTTTGCAATCCGCCTGACTTTGAATCAATTTTTTCAAATCCAGTAGGAATACCCGTTAATTGTCTATTCCCTAAAAGATTATCATTTATCATGCCATATACACTTTCAAGTCCATCGTTAATGGTTGAAATAGTAGTGCTACTTGATTTGAAAAGCGATGCAAGTTCATTACTCACCGAATTAGAGACATCGAGAATATCCTCTGCTTCTGAATAAGAGTTTGATACAAGATACTGTCCTATATCCCAAAATTTACGTCTTATCGCCAGATCGTGCAGCCGTGCTGCATACTGGTATAAATCAAAAGTACAGTTAGAAGCAATTCGCATATACTCCATAAGGTCAAACTTCACCCCATTAGCAATAAGTTTATTCTTGACCGCTACCACATCAGGCCGACTGCCAGACGATGCCACTTGAAGGATAGCTTCGTATATCTGAAGATGGAATGGATTATAGAAAGAATCCTTGGATAATAACTCCCTCACTTCTTCAAGCGCATTGCGTTCAGTGATAATAGTACCTAAGACAATCTTCTCAGAATCTTCATCTCGTAGTTGCACATTAATTTCCATATTCTTTTTTTGCCCAGTTTAATACAGTCCTGTAAAGGTTAGTATATCGTTTACGTAGATCCTTTCGATTCTCTATCTGCTCGATGATGTCAGCAATCTGTTTACCCGTATATTTCTCTTTGAGTTTTAGAAACTCCGCTTCCGTGATTTGGGAAGAGAAGTTTTTAGCATTGCTGCAATAAGGAGCGTTCCGTTTTAGCCAGTCATTGAATTTTAGAAAATCAGGATTTGAAGAAGCGGATGAAGAAGCTTTGGCTTCTTTCTTATCTCCGTTAGGAGATTCTTTCTTATCTTCCTTTTCCTCTTCCTTTTCCTCCGTAGTGTTCACGTCGTTATCACGTAGTGTTGACGTAGTGTTCACATCATTATCATTTAAAGCCTTACTAATCAATTCTTTTACTATACCCTTACCGATATAAGACTTATCGTATCTCTTATCAAGGACTTGATGACTACGGAATGTGCGGATAAAGTAGTAGCTTTCTTCTGCGTGAATAATAGGTACTAACATCCGGGCATCCACTAAGGCATCTATCCACTTTTTTATTTCAGATACTCGTAAATTTTCATCGTAAGGGAATATTTGAGACTTGAGTAATGCAGCATTACCTTTGATAACTCCGAAATCATCAGCAAAATTCCAACAACCAATAAAGAAAAGACGGCATGGAATTGGTAGTTTACCTATCTTTTCATCTTCCCAAAATTCAGGTTTGATTGTTCTTATTCGTGCCATACAAACATTTTATTAGGTAATACAGATTATATTCTCCACTTTGGGAACACTTTGGAATATGCTCAATGTCCTTAATTACTTCTTTTATACTTTTCATATTAGAATCTCACATTAGTTAGTTGTCTACCTTTGGAGTAAACGGCCCATTTGCCATTGCTTCCATCAACAAGCCTTAAATCAGATACTTCACCGAAGCGTTTGATGTTTCCACATAAATCTACAATCCATCCAACCTCTTTCTGAGGATGTGGACGAATAGCCCGACCAACTATCTGATACCACATAGCAAGTGACATCGTAGGACGGGCCATAACAACCGTATCAAGCTCGGGATAATCAAAACCAGTAGTCAGAACTCCGACATTGGCAACGACCGGGATTTCACCAGATTTGAACGCAGCAAGGATTCTTTCACGAGTAGATTTGGGAGTATCACCCGAAACAATAGCGCATCCGGGAATGGACCACGTAAGCTGTTCGGCTTCTTTCAAGAACTTGGTAAATACTAAAATGCCTTTTCTCTTACCACCTGCTTTGGGATTCATCAGCCTTTGGACGATATGAACGAGATAACCGTAGAAGTCAATTCGTTCATATTCTCTTTGGACTGACTTATCTGTGTAGTCGGCACCAGTGGTATTTACCTTCAAATTGAGTTCGTTCCACCCTGAAGGATTCATTGAATAGTAATCCAACTTCGCCAAGTAGCCCATAT
>OBYP01000337.1_pt1 | contig 48484 bp, 43 predicted proteins | sample 1501461 | NCBI WGS metagenome assembly OBYP01 (sample SAMEA2580201, study PRJEB22360) | human gut metagenome | biome: human gut; feature: human-associated habitat; material: faeces | place: Denmark | collected 2008/2010 | reverse complement strand
AAATATTGGTTTGGATTATCTGTTGATTGGAGGACTCCATCTTGGAACGGCGGGTGCAGCATTAGGTACGATGTTATCTCAGACGATCAGTGTTTTGCTGGCGCTCTGTATTATCCGAAAGAAGAAAATGCGTCTGAATCTTCAAAAAGAACATTTGAAACCAAGATCCTGGGCAATCCGTGAAATTTTAAATATCGGAATTCCGGTTTCGCTTCAGGATGGATTTATTCAGATTTCATTTATTTTGATTACCATTATCGCCAATCGCAGAGGATTAAACGATGCTGCTGCGGTTGGAATTGTTGAAAAGATTATCGGCGGTTTATTTTTTGTACCATCTACGATGCTTTCTGCCGTTTCCGCACTGGCAGCGCAAAATATCGGTGCCGGAAAACATGAGAGAGCAGCGCTGACTCTTCGATATGCAGTTATAATTGCTGTCGGATTTGGCTTCGCAGTATCTGTGTTGATGCAATTTTTTGCCGGTCCGGTTGTGGGATTATTTACCGGCGAATCGGCAGTGATTTTGTCGGGAAGTCAGTATTTGCGCAGTTATATATGGGATTGTATGTTTGCAGGTGTTCATTTTAGTTTTAGTGGATATTTTTGTGCCTACGGTTTGTCAGGAATATCATTTTTACATAATTCCATGTCGATTCTTTTCGTGCGGATTCCGGGCGCATACTTTGCATCGAAGTATTTTGCGGCCACCTTGTTCCCTATGGGACTTGCTGCACCGGCAGGATCTTTATTTTCCATTATCATCTGTATTTTTGCATTTGTATGGATGAAAAACAGGCAGAAGAAGAGAATATATACTTGATATAAAATTTTTGATTTAAAAGAAAGGAACGATATGAATTTTTTTAAGAAAAACGGAAAGGGCATTTTAGTATGTCTGATTTTGGCGATTCCGGCGCAGCTATTAGGAAATGTATTTCCTGTTGTTGGAGGACCGGTATTTGCTATTCTGGGCGGAATGATTCTGGGGCCATTTATAAAATCCCGTGAAGAATTAAAATCCGGTATTAAATTTACATCAAAAAAGATTTTACAGTATGCAGTAATTTTGTTAGGCTTTGGAATGAATTTACGAGTGGTTTTTGAAACAGGGAAACAATCGCTTCCGATTATTCTCTGTACCATCACAACTTCATTGATGATTGCGTACATACTTCACAGAACAATGCATATTCCGGGGAATATTTCCACTTTGGTAGGTGTGGGCTCTTCGATCTGTGGAGGTTCGGCGATCGCTGCCACTGCACCGGTGATTGACGCTGATGAAGAAGAGGTGGCACAGGCAATTTCTGTTATCTTTTTATTTAATATTCTGGCTGCTTTGATATTTCCGGCGGTTGGAAGTGCTCTTGGATTTTCTACGACTTCCGGAGAAGCCTTTGGAATTTTTGCCGGAACCGCAGTCAATGATACGTCCTCAGTTACAGCAGCAGCCTCAACATGGGACAGTATATATCATCTTGGAAGTCAGACCCTTGACAAGGCAGTTACGGTAAAACTTACCAGAACGCTTGCGATCATACCGATTACATTGGTTTTGGCATTTTTAAGAGTCAGAAAAGCAGAGACGGAAAAGAAAGATGGAGTTTCCCTAAAAAAAGTTTTTCCGTTTTTCATTTTATTTTTTATGGCGGCCAGTCTGATTACAACCATATCTATGGCGGCAGGAATTCCGGGAGAAGTTTTCACTCCTTTGAAAAATTTATCAAAATTTTTTATTATAATGGCCATGGGCGCTATTGGGTTTCACACAGATCTTGGAAAACTCATAAAAAGTGGAGGAAAGCCGATTCTGGTAGGATTCTGCTGTTGGATGGGAATAACGGTTGTGTCTTTGGGAATGCAACATTTCATGCATTTATGGTAGCTTAAAGGGATGGTTGAGTGGACTTATATGTTTTCTTCTGATATACTATCAACAAAGAGATTGATTATATCAAAAGGAGGATGACATTATGGATTATAGACAAACCATTGCGGATAAATATTCCGTACGCGATTACAAGGACAAGGTAGTTGATGCAAAGACAGCGAAAGAAATTCGGGATTATGCCAGAACCTGTCCGAAACTTGTGGAAGACATCGCATTAGATATTCGATTTATGGACAATGATGTTGTTTACAGACAGTTGGATGGATTTGCAGGATATAAGGGTATCTTAATTGATGCACCACACTATGCAATTTTGTTATCTGAGAAGAAAGAGCATTATATTGAGAATGCGGGATACGTAGGAGAAGGAATCTGTCTGAAAGCCCATGAATTGGGAGTTGATTCCTGTTGGATTACATTTGAGGACAGCAAAACAGTAATTCACAAGTTAAATATTGTGACGGACAAAGAAGTTGTAGGAATTCTTGCTCTCGGTTATGGCAAAAAACAACGAAAGGTTACAACCGGAGGCGTACAGACCGGTGGAAATTATACTCAGGCAGATATGAAGAAAAAATCTCTGGAAGGAGCTTCCAGAATGCCGCTTCAGAAATTGGTATATATTGATAAGTGGGGAGAGGAAGCCGATGTTGATATTTTGACAGAGCGCGCTCTTTATGATCCGTTGGATTATGCGAGAAGAGCACCATCTACCTTAAATCGTCAGCCGTGGAGATTTATTATTGATGGTTCTAAAATTATTCTTACGGTCAGAGATGATGAAGAGACCAATGAATATGAAGAACAGATTGATGCGGGAATTGCAATGCTGTATTTTGAAGGTGTTATCGAGCAGAGTCTGTGTCAGATACAGTGGAATCTTGGAGCCGTAGAGAACACTTACGGAATTCCGGAAGAATATAAAGTGGTAGCTGTCTGTGAAGCTTAGCATATGATAGAAAATACCGAAACGATATAAAAAACCATTATAGAGTCGCATAAGCGGCTCTATAATTTTTTAATTGGAACCCGGAAAGAAATCTGACGCGGTGTTTTCATCGTATCAAATTGGATGTTATAAGCATTCTTCTGAGAATTCACTTCCAAAATGGTTCCGGGGCCGAATATATTATGGCGGATGCGGTCTCCTGCATGGAAATCACTTTTTGGGACATAACCGTCAAGGTAACGATCACTATACCGGATGTAATTTTTTGTCTCTTTAAGTAGTGATGCCTCAGGTTCCCTTTCATATTCCAGAAGCTCGGGATTGATATCTAACAAAAAGCGAGAAGGATATCTGGCAGAACCGTCAAAATTGCGGCCGCTGGATTCAGAGAGATACAGGCGTTTTTGCGCTCGCGTCATAGCGACAAATGCAAGACGCCGTTCCTCTTCCATTCCCTCGATAGAAGTAATTTTTTTAGAAGGAAATATGCCTTCATTCAGAGCACATAAAAATACATAGGGAAATTCCAGTCCTTTGGCGGAATGAACGGTCATCAGACGGACTTTTTGCTGTGATGTATCTGCATCCGCATTGGAAAATAATGCGATATGGGAGAGATAGTCTGTGAGAGCTGCTTCTTCACCACAGGAAATCTCATAGTCGCAGACCGATTGTTTTAATTCTGCAAGATTATCTAAGCGCTCCTGACTTCCGGCGGTTCGAAGCATCGTTTCATATCCGCTTCGATCTAAAACATTGCAGAGAAGTTCAGAGATTGTCTGATGCTCGTAAATATCAGAAAATTCCTGAATCAACGCAAGAAAAGAAGCGGCGGCGGTTCCTTTAAAAATAGGATGATCGATTGTCTGTTGCAGGGCATTATAAAGCGAACACCGCTTCTGCGCAGCGTAGTCCTGCAAGAAAGTAATTCTGCGCTCTCCGATATTCCTTTTTGGAACGTTAATGACTCTTAAAAAGGACAGGTCATCTTTGTAAGCAATCATGCGCAGATAAGAAAGCGTATCTTTGATTTCCATTCGCTGAAAAAATTGTACTCCACTGTAAATCTCATAAGGAATCTGTTTTTTCTGCAATATCTCCTCAATGGTTCGGGTAATATAATGTGCCCGGTAAAGGATGGTAATGTCGTGATAACCGACTCCCTGTTCATGGAGTTTCTGAATGTGTTCTGCAATCCAGAAAACTTCATCTTTTGAAGTATCTCCGTGATATGCCAGTACAGAAGGACCGTCAGGAAGCATCGGAATCAAATCCTTTTGAAATCTCTGTCGATTTTTACAAATCAGAGAATTGACCGCAGATAGAATCTGTGGAGTAGATCGATAATTCTCATTCATCATAATCGTCTGTACCTGTGGAAATATTTTGTCAAATTGAAGCAAATATTTAACGTTAGCGCCTCTCCAGGTATAGATTGTCTGATCGGGATCTCCGACAATAAACAGATTCTTGTGGTAGCCACAGAGAACTTCCATCAATTTGTGTTGCAGTGCGTCAATGTCCTGAAATTCATCAATCATAATATATTCCAACCGTTTTTGCCATTTGAGCCGGATGTCTTCATTCTGATCAAAAATGTAGAGAGAAAACTGAATCAGATCGTTATAATCTAATCCAAAGCACTTTTTTTCCTGATAGAGATATCCGTAAAAAATAATATCAGAAGGATCTGTGGCACTATTATATTTTTCCTTTAGAGTATCCAGTGACATGGAAATCAAATTCAGATAGTAGTCAGGTTCTTTTTGTGTTTTACGAATCTCGATCATATCCCGTGCTTTTGCGAATGTCATATGGCGCAGAGTCAGTCCCCGTTCTTCATAGACGATCTTTAACATAGCATCGATATCCGCATTGTCCAGCACAAGAAAATTTTTAGGGTAGGAGACAGCGTGGCTGTCTTCTTGAAGGATGGAGACGCAAAATCCATGAAAAGTATTAATAAATCCGGTATCCTGATCGCCGATGAGCTGATGAATCCTCTGACGCATCTCGCTGGCCGATTTGTTGGTAAAAGTGACACATAAAATATTCGCCGGCAGAATTCCGACTTCAAGAACCAGAAATGCGAACCGGTGAGAGAGGGCGCGAGTCTTACCGGATCCCGCACCTGCGATGACTCGGATAAACCCCTCTGTAGATGTTACAGCGTCCTGCTGTGATAAATTCAAATATTCAAATAAATCGGTCAATTTGGATAGCTCCCTTCTCTATTTTGAAACCGTATGTATGTTCGAAATTATTATAACAAATTTCAAGTATGAAATCAACGAACTTTCGGAAGCAGGTGTTGACGAAACAGTACTGAATTTGTATAATTACCTATCAATGATTAATAAAAAAAGGAAGAAATTAAATGATAAAAGCGATTTTTTTTGATGTGGATGGAACGCTTCTGTCACATGAATTGGGTTTGGTACCGGAGAGTACCAGAGCAGCGCTAAGACAGTTACGCCGACAGGGAATTAAGATCTTTATGGCTACAGGGCGTCATACGACAGAATTTGAGGATCTTCCGTTGGAAGGAATGGAATTTGATGGGTACATTATCTTAAATGGTCAGATCTGCCTGGATCAAAATATGAATGTTATTTCGCAGAAAGAAATTCACTGGGAAGATTCCAAAAAACTTTTGGTGGAATTTGAGAAAAAAGAAATTCCGGTCATGATTATAGAAAAAGACCGCATGTATATTAACAAAATAAATGACCGGGTGAGAATTGCACAACATGCCGTATCAACGCCGATTCCAAAACTTGAAAAATATCAGGGAGATAAGATTAGTCAGTTTGTAATATATATGGAAGAAGTTGCGGCAAAAGAACTTTTGAAACATTTGCCACACTGCAAAATGAGCTGCTGGAATCCATATGGATTTGATGTAATTCCCAGAGAAGGCGGGAAAGTTTCAGGAATTGAGGAAGTCCTGGATTATTATGGGATTACCAGAGAAGAGACAATGGCATTTGGAGATGGGGAGAACGATATGGATATGCTTCAGTATGCAGGAATTGGCATTGCCATGGGAAATGCAGACAATGAAGTGAAACAGTGTGCCGATTATGTGACAGATGATGTAAGTAACGATGGAATCTGTAAAGCACTTTATCATTTTCAAATTATAAATAAGGGGGCGTAGAACAATGAAAAGAAAAGCACTTCGAGCGGCATTCCCTCATGCGCTTCCGATTATGGCAGGATTTTTGTTTCTGGGTGCTGCTTATGACTCTTATTTTAAATGCAAGACATTTGTTTTACGGAATCTCGATGCTGGAGCGGTTTCAAAATACAGGTTGGAAGAAGTATTATCTGATCTTTGGAATGTATGACGAGAGTTTTTGTGTCAATTATACGGCGGATATTCCAAAGGATATTGATTCCGGATGGTTTATGTTTTTTGTTACTTTTTTAAATCATATTTACTGGTTTGTCGGAGCAACTCTCGGAGGCGTTTTTGGGTCTGTCATTTCTTTTAATACCGAAGGACTTAAATTTGTGATGACAGCAATGTTTGTGGTGATTTTTATGGAACAGTGGATGAAAGATGAAAAACATTCTCCGGCAGTTTTGGGCATCGGAATTTCTTTTTTGTGTCTTGGAATCTTTGGCGCAGAATATTTCATGATTCCGTCTATGATCAGAATTTTGGCGGTTCTGACGTGGATGCGAGGATCACTGGAACAAGATTAAGCAGAAAATAAGGAAAGAAGGACGATATGAAATGTCAATCAAACGACAGATAATAATGATTCTTATGGCAGTGGCAGGAACGATGCTGACCCGGTTCTTTCCGTTTCTTCTTTTCCCATCGGGAAAAGAGACACCGAAGTATATACAATATCTTGGAAAGGTATTGCCTGCGGCAGTGTTTGGCATGTTGGTAGTTTATTGTCTGAAAAATGTCAGCATTTTTACAGGCAATCATGCACTTCCGGAAATTTTAGCTATTGGATTGGTGATTGTCTCTTACCTGTGGAAACGGCAGATGCTGCTTTCTATTGCAAGTGGAACGATGTTTTACATGTTTCTGATTCAGGTTGTTTTTTAAGAGATGGAGTGACAGAAGGAGCAATTTTATAACTTTTATGGAAAGATATCCTGTGATTGATTCGCGGGATTCTTTTTTTTCGATTTTTCATATTGACCAATCACTGGAGTTTTAGTAGGATATAGCAGTGTAAGAATGTGACCTTAGCACAGGGGAACTAAAGATCACAAAAATAAAGGAGGAAAATAATGAGAAAGTTTGCCGCGTGTTTGCTTACCTTTTGTCTGGCAGGCCAGCAGTTGATTTCATCAATTTCTGTATATGCCCAGCCATCTCAGAAACAAAGCGTACAGACGACAACAACCAAGGGAAGCAAAGGGGAAAAAAGTATAAGAACAGTGAAAGCATCACAAGATAGTGAAATCGAGGTTGTATTTCGGGAGGAGTTAAAAACAGAAAGTATTCCGGAAATCAAAATTCTTGACAGTAACAATCAGACTGTAAATGCTGAAACTGTGACAGAAAAAACAGCCAGTGGATTGCGTAAAGAAATTGTAACAGCAAGGGGATTAAAGGCAGGAGAACAGTATACTGTGAGATCCGGAGAAAATTCCTATGAAACGTACACACAAAAAATTACAACAAAGACAGGCGTACACCATCGAATTCAGCTCAATAACAACAGTCAGAGTATTTTTGATGGATTTGGGCGTGTACTGACCGGAGATGTTACCGGAGATGGCGTGATTAACGAGACAGATAAAACAGCTCTGATCCGCCAGATTAAATCCGGGAACTATAAAGAATCCTTTGATCTGAATGGGGATCAGAAGATTGATCTGATTGATCTTCAATATCTCGGATATTCTTATGATGAGAAGAAGATTACAGGTGAGATTGAAGAATTATCAGTGCTTACAGATAATGTCAAAGTAAAAGAGAATGATGAAACGAAAGTTGTATCCGGGAAACTAGAAGATGTTCTGAAAGAAGAAGGCGGAGAACTTCAGTTAAAACCGGCTGTCGGAAATGAGATTTCCGAAGAACATCCTGTGACGTTTGCAATCCAGACAGGAGCCGAAGATGATGGAAATGTAACAAAGACAGCGGGGCTTGTAATTAAGGCTCCATCAGGGTCTGAAAATACGATTCAGGAGATGAAAGCAGAGGTCGAGTATCTGGATGAAAACGGAGCACTTCAGACAATGCGTCTTGCAACTGCGAAACAAAAAAGATCTTCTGGAGGAATTAAGGTAAATCAGGATGGATCCGTTGTGATTGATCTTGGAAAACAGATTGCAGTAAAGAAAGTTACCATTAAGATTACCGGGACTTCCAGCAATAAGCTTGCTGAAATTGCAAAAGTGGAATTTTTAAATGATATGGAAAGCAGAATTCCGGAACCGGAAATGAATATTCCAAAAGATTTAAAAGTCAGCGAAGGAAACAAACAATTTACGGTAACCTGGGGAGCCGAAACCAACGTGACAGAATATGAAGTTTCCATCAGCCAGAATGGAAAATCCGAGATAAAATTTGTATCAGATCATAAGATTACTGTAACATCTTTCGGAGGAAAAGAACTAAAAAATAAGGAAATCTATCAGGTGAAAGTCCGTTCTGTCAATGGAGATTGGAAAAGTGAGTATTCAGAATCTGTAGATGCTATCCCACAGTCTGTTTCCATTCCGCCGGCACCGGAAAATATTACCGTGACCGAAAAATATAAAAAGCTGGATATCAGCTGGAAAAAGATGGATGATACAGATTTCTATACGCTATATTATAAAGAAGATGGAGCCTCTGAATATACAAAGGTAGAGGAAGAAATAGAAGGAACTTCCCATTCACTTTCCGGATTAAAGGATAAGACAAAATATCTTATTTATCTTGTGGGAAATAATGAGCATGGAATCAGCCCGAAATCTGCTGTGTACTCAGGGACAACCCAGGCGGTAGATTCACCGATCACACCTGACTATAAATTGATCAATACAAGCAATGGAGACGGAAAACTGACTTCCCATATTAAAAGTATTAAAACTTCAGATGGGAAGGAGTGTCCGGAAGCCGCAGATCATGATTATGCCACAGAATGGGTACGAAATGGTTGGGATTCTGGCGGATTTAATGGCGGAAATGCAGGACCAACGATCGAGTTTGATGACTTTTATGAGATGAATCAATTGATCTTTGTCGCAGGGCCAAGTCAAAAAGGCAGCATTAATTATTGGAATATTCGCTACTGGGATGAGTCAGGAGCGATAAAATCTACTCCAATACAAACCTTGATATCGGCTAAAACAGATAAAAATGGAAAAAAATATTATGAAGTTAATCTTCCTGAAAAGATTAAAACCAATAAAATCCAGATTAATTTAGCAAATTATGTTGCTACACAAGGAACGAACAATACCATTTCAGAGCTGAAATTTTACTATTATGACAGCTTGGAAGATGATATCAACGCATTATATGCGGACGATCTTCATGTCACTTTAAAGAAGGAAGTGACTCAGGAAACCATTGATACCTTAAGAGAACGTCTGAATACCAAAGACGAAGTCAGCAAAGAATTTCATCCGAAGAAAAGTGTTCTGGAAACAGAGCTTGAAACAGCAGAGATGATTTTAAATCAACAGGCATTGAAAGAAGCCGTTTCTATTGATACGACAGTGACAAAGACAAAAGATAGTCATATTACCTTTAAAGGCGGATTAAATGCATACCAGCCTCTTGGAGTTACGGCAAGCACCGGAGATCAGGTGATTATCTTTGTAGGAAGCGAAGGAAAGAAAACCGGAGATTCCACAAATCTGAATCTTATTGCCACACAGTATCACGGAGATTCCAATGCATGGCAGAAATCCATCGGGAAACTGAAAGTCGGAAGAAATGTCATTGATATTCCGAGCATTAACTCCAAAGAAGAAGTGGAACGAGGCGGACAGCTCTATATCGAGTACACCGGAAATAATGCAAACGAGATTTACGGTGTCAGAGTCAGTGGCGGTAATTCTATACCGATCCTTGATTTAACAAAGGCAAAGACAGAGGATGAAAAGAAAGAGCTGATTCAGTCATATATCAGAGAAATCGAAGCTTTGGATGTCAAAGAAAGTCATGACAAATTACATAATGACGGAGATGTGGCATACAATGAGAAAGATTGTATTTTAGGCGCAACGGATATCGTATTATCCAATATGATGTACTCGGTATCTGCCAAGCAGATTGCAGGGGCATTGAAAGGAAGTGCAGAAGAAAAGACCGAACAGCTTTACAAATCTTTGACTGCTATGGAAAATATGGTAAATCTTTTCTATCATCACAAAGGATTAAGCAATGACAGCAGTGCAGGAGCTAAAAATAAGCTTCCATCCAGCCGTTTAAATATTCGTTATCAGAGAATGTTTGCAGGCGCCTTTATGTATGCCGGAGGATTACATATCGGAATCGAGTGGGGATCTATTCCGGGGCTTGCATCCGCAAAACCAGTTGTATCCGATGAAAACGGAAAATATCAAAGTGGTAACTATTTTGGATGGGGAATTGCTCATGAGATTGGACATATTATCAATGAAGGAGCCTACGCAGTGGCAGAAGTAACTAATAACTATTTCTCTGTACTGGCACAGGCAAAAGATACCGATGATTCCGTGAGATTCCAATATGATGACATTTATAAGAAAGTAACTTCTGGTGTCAAAGGAAGTTCTTCCAGTGTGTTTACACAGCTTGGAATGTACTGGCAGCTTCACCTCGCCTATGACAAAGGAGGATATAACTTTAAAACTTATGAAAAATATGAAGATCAATTTAACAACCTGATCTTTGCCAGAATGGATACTTACGCAAGAGATGCCTCAAAAGCGCCGGCTCCAAAGGATGTGAAATTAACATTAAATGGAGATACCGACAATAACCTGATGCGTCTTGCCTGTGCCGGAGCCCAGAAGAACCTTCTGGAATTCTTCGAGCGTTGGGGTATGACACCGGATGAAACGACAAAGAAATATGCCGAACAGTTTGAAAAAGAGACAAAGCCGATTTATTTTATCAGCGATGAGGCAAGAGATTATGAATTGTCCAAGAAAGAATCTGTGGCGGATAACATCAAGATCAGTGCTTCTCTTGAGAAGAAGGAAAACTCCAACAAAGTAACCATTTCTCTTGAAAGTAATGCTGATGCCGCACAGAAAAAAGGATTAATCGGTTACGAAATTTTCAGAAATGGAACATCTGTGGGATTTGCAACTGCGGATAAAACAAAATATGTCGATACGATCGCAACAGTTAATAACCGGGTATTTACCTATGAAGTTGTGGCATATGACAAACTGCTAAATGCAACCAATAAAGTGACATTAGATCCTGTCAAGGTATCTCATGACGGAAGTCTGAATAAAGCAGCATGGTCAGTGACTACCAATATGTCGTCAGATGAGGATGAAAAAGCAGGAGAAACAGATCCTTGCGAACCGGTATTATCATCGATCAAGAAAGTCATCAATAATGATACTTCTGATATTTATACCGGAAAGAGTACAGACAAAGATCCTGAGATTATCCTGAACTTAAATGAGACAAATCAGATTACCGGATTGAAATATCAGGTATCAAATCAAGAAAATGCAATGAAAAATTATAAAATCAGTGTCAGCAAAAACGGAACTGACTGGACGGAAGTAAAATCCGGAACTTTCCAGTTAGAAGAAGGAAAAGAAACGGTTTACTTTAATAAAGAAAATGATCCAAGACTCCAGATTTATGATGCAGCTTATGTGAAATTGACTGCCGTAGGTCAAAAAGGCAAAGATGTTTCTGTATCTGAACTGGATTTGTTAGCTCCAACCGGAGATAATGTGGAACTTGAAAGCGATGGTATCGGTATTCTTTCTGAAGATTATGCTTACGATAATGAGGGCGGAGTGATTCCAAAAGGGTCCTTAATCTTTACAGGATCATATAAAGGAAATCCTGCCTACAATGTAGTTATGCTTTATAATGAGAAAGATGAAATCATTGAGGGAAGTCAGATTATTTTCGCAGAAGTGCCGGAACACGGAGAACTTGGCAACATCAGTAAAGGTACCTGGGTTTACTATATTGAGCCTGAAGAAGATGGGACCATTGCAAAAGATAAGATACCGGCTTGGGTAAAAGCACAACTCTACCGTGTAGATGATGCAGTTACTCTGGAAGGACAACGTCTCGTCAGCGATGCGCTGCCTGTAGAACTTCCGGAGGAATTAAAAGATATTACAATCAAAGGCAGCAAAAAAACAGCAAAAACTGTCAAAGTAAGATCATATAAGAAATAAGAGAGGTATTTATGAGATTAAGAAAATATAAAGTTCTGGCACTAGGACTGGTGGCTGCCGCATCTATCTTTCTGGCATCCACCGGGCTTGCCCGGGCAAAGGATCAAAGTTACGCATCCTTTGAAACAGTAGAAAATCATACCAACCAGGCTGCGCTTACAATGCGGATTCCGAAAGAACAGGATGGGAATGTTCAAACATTAAAAATTGCAGTAAAGGCAGAGAATATCAAAGGAAATCTGGACTCCATCGGAATTGAGTTTTCTGAAAACATTAAGAAAAATGCAGTAATCTATGAAGGTGTCTATGATCAGGAAGAAAAGCAGCTGGATATTTATGTCACAGCCAAAAAGAATTTATTTTCCGAGGATGATGTAAAGCTTGGCGTATTAAAAGCGCAGACAAAGGAAAAAGAATCTCTGGAAGCGGATTTTGCCATTGTTCCTGATTCCTATGAACTGGTTACAGGGCTCCACGAGAAGCATGAGGTGGATACAGCCAAAAGCGAGAAGTTCCACGTGAGCATCAAGGAAACAGGAGAGGAAAAACCAGAAACTCCGGAAAATCCAAGTCAGCCTGTTAAAATTTCAAAGATTACATTGTCAAAGAAAAACTTTGCGCTGAAAGTAAAAAAATCTACTACATTAAAAGCGACTGTAACACCAAAGAACGCCACAAATAAAAATGTAGTATGGAAATCCAGCAATACAAAGGTAGCAGCGGTAAATCAGGATGGAAAAGTGTATGCCAAGAAAACGGGAACTGCAACCATTACCTGTACATCTAAAGAAAATGCAAAGATTTCTGCGTCTGTTAAAGTTACAGTTGCCGATCTTAAACTAAATAAGACAAAAGGAACTTTATCAAGCGGAAAAACAACAAAATTGAAAGCAAAAGTTTACGGAAAGAGTAAAAAGGTAACATGGAAATCTAAAAATTCCAAGATTGCTTCTGTCAGCAAAAGTGGTGTTATAAAAGGAAAGAATCATGGAAAAACAGTAATTACAGCATCAGCAAATGGAGTTTCAACAACCTTTACTGTAACAGTAAAAGCAAAAGCTCCAAGGACAAAGTATGTACGTTACACGATTCGAAAAGGAAAAACATTTAAGTTAATTCCAAGGGTCAGTGGTGCGAGTAAAAAAGTTACATGGAAATCGAGTCATAAAAAAATTGCGACAGTCAGCAAGAATGGTGTCGTAAAAGGAAAGAAACGTGGAAAGACAACGATTTCCTTAACAGCCAACGGAAGGACTTCAAAAGTTACAATCGTTGTGCGATAATTAATGATAACTTTTCTCAACAAAGTGGATTAGACTGGATTAATGCGGGGCTAGAGGCTTATAATAAACGAAGTTACCACAGGGCAGCAAAAACATGGAGGTGTTTCGATGAAAAAACACAGATTTTGGGCGTGGGCGATGATCGTTTGCCTGTTCATGACAATGTATACCGGGTACAAACATAAGTAGAATTACATAAATTTAGGAGGACATCAATATGGATTGTAAGAAAATTTTAGGCATCCTTCAGAGCAAAAAAACAGGATTTTTTGCAGCGGGTGTATTATTTGGAACTGCAGGAATCAAGCTTTTATCCAGCAAAGATGCAAAAAAAGTTTATACCAACTGCACTGCCGCAGCATTACGAGCAAAGGAATCTCTGATGAAAACTGCCGCAACTGTTCAGGAAAATGCGGAAGATATCTATGCAGAAGCACAACAGATCAATGAAGAACGTGCTATGCAGGAAGAAGTTTTTGGAGAAGAACCCCTTGAGGAAACTGAACTAAAAGAAACAGTAGAATAAGAAAGATAAAACACCTGCAGCCAAAAACTGCAGGTGTTTTAAGAAAGAAGGAAGTTTATGAAATTTGTGATCAAACATGAAATCAAAGGCAGAATCCGCATTCATATTTGTGGCTTCCAACGGATGAATCCTGATATGGCTGATGAGCTTCAATATTACTTATCTTCTCAGGAGAATATTGTTTCTGTTAAAATCTATGATAGAACACAGGATTTTGTCATTTGTTATCATGGGAAGAGGGAGAATATTTTAAAGGTAATATCTTCGTATCAAAAAGGGATGATTCAGGTTCCTCAAAGTTATCAGGAGCATAAAAGCAGGAGATTAAATCAGACCTATTGGGATAAGCTAAGCAATAAAGTTATTTTTTACTATGGCAGTAAGCTGTTTTTACCTTATCCGATTCGGGTGGGAATTACTTTGGGAAAATCTATTCGATATATTTGTGAGGGAATTAAGACTCTGGCAAAAGGAAAAATAGAAGTTCCGGTGTTGGATGGAACTGCCATTGGTGTTTCTATTTTGCGGGGAGATATGAATACGGCGGCATCTATTATGTTTTTGCTTGGAATTGGAGAGACGCTTGAGGAATGGACGCATAAAAAGTCAGTGGATGATCTGGCAAAAAGCATGTCGTTGAATGTCACTAAAGTATGGAAGATTGAAGAAGACCATGAGGTTTTGGTTTCATCCAATGAAATTCATGCCGGAGATCAGATTTATGTCCATATGGGAAATATGATTCCTTTTGATGGTGTGGTTAGAGAAGGCGAAGCTTTGGTAAATCAGGCTTCCCTGACCGGGGAATCTCTTCCGGTGAGAAAACATAAAGATGGGTATGTCTATGCAGGTACAGTTGTAGAAGAAGGGAATCTTGTTATTCAGGTAAAGGAAGTCAACGGTTCCAGCAAATTTGAGAAGATTGTTACTATGATTGAGGACTCTGAGAAATTAAAATCCTCTGTGGAGAGCAAAGCAGAACATCTGGCAGATCGTTTGGTGCCATATACACTTTTGGGAACTATGGCAACATATCTGTTTACCAGAAATGTAACAAAGACTCTGTCTGTTTTGATGGTGGACTTTTCCTGTGCCTTGAAACTTGCAATGCCAATCTCTGTTTTATCGGCGATCAAAGAAGCAAGTACGCATCAAATCGTTGTAAAGGGTGGAAAATATTTGGAGGCAATGGCAGAAGCTAAGACGATTGTATTCGATAAAACCGGAACCCTAACGAAAGCCGAACCAACAGTTAGAGATGTGGTATCCTTCAACGGCCAAAGCTGCGATGAACTGTTAAGAATCGCTGCCTGCTTAGAAGAACATTTTCCACACTCCATGGCTAAAGCTGTTGTTGCAGCAGCAACCAAAAAGGGATTAGTCCATGAAGAACTTCATTCAAAAGTAGAGTATATCGTTGCACATGGAATTTCTTCTACCATTGATGGAGAGAAAGTGGTAATCGGAAGCTATCATTTTGTATTTGAGGATGAACAGTGTGAAATTCCACAAGGAATGGAAATGTTGTTTGAACAGCTTCCAGATGAATGTTCTCATCTTTATATGGCGATGGAAGGAAAGCTTGCGGCGGTTATCTGCATTGAAGATCCACTGAGAGAAGAAGCCAAATCTGTTATTTCGGGATTAAAAGAAACCGGATTTGATAAGATTGTAATGATGACAGGAGACAGTGAGCGCACGGCAAGTGTTATTGCCAGAAAAGTGGGTGTTGACGAGTATTATTCTGAAGTTCTTCCGGAGGATAAGGCGGCGTTTGTGGAACGAGAAAGAAAAGCAGGTCGTAAGGTTGTCATGATCGGAGACGGAATCAATGATTCCCCTGCACTGTCTGCCGCCAATGTTGGAATTGCCATTAGTGACGGTGCCGAAATTGCCCGTGAGATTGCAGATATCACTATCGAAGCAGATAATCTTGGGGAATTAGTGAAATTAAGAAAACTAAGTCAGTGTCTGATGAATCGTATTCACCGAAATTATCGTTCGATTGTAGGATTTAATGCGGGATTGATTGCTGCCGGTGTTGCCGGGCTGATTCAGCCGACAACTTCTGCATTGCTGCATAATACATCTACGCTAATAATTGGTCTTCGAAGTATGACAGATTTGATGCCCCAAGAGTATTCGATCAGTGATACCGCTTTATAATAGGGTATTTGCCCTATTATAAAGCTGACAATGACTCTATGGATGAAGCGATAAAAAATGAGGAATAATATCTTCATAGGTACCGTCTTTTTTACAAAATCCTTCGGGGATTACACCAAGAGGAGTAAATCCAAGTTTGTGATAAAGTTTCAGCGCAGCCTTATTGTCGGCGACAACGGCGTTAAATTGAAGAATTCGATACCCATGCTTTGGAGCTTCTTTGATACAATGGCATACGAGCGCTTCTCCGATTTGTTTTCCACGTTGAGACGATGCGACAGCGTAACTTGCGTTACAGATGTGTCCGCATCGTCCCACATTATTCGGATGAAGAATATAGAGACCGACAATCTCATTGTTATCTGTATTAACGGCGATTCCTGTATACGTCTGTTCTGTAAAAAAATCAAAGCCGCCTTTCTCATTTAGCAAATCGATCTGAGGGAAGGCGATCCCCTCTGAAACAACTTCGTTCCATATTTTTATAGTATCTTTTAAATCATCTTTTTGAAATTTTCGGATTTGAATCATCAATTATATACCTCTTTTTTAAAATTTTATAAAAACCGCTTCCATTTTACCATGAACCCAAAATAAAATCCATGGATGAACTTTGGGATAAGATATGTTATGATAAAATCAAAAATGAAAGGTGGAACAAAAAGATGATTATTGAAGGAAATCAGAAAGAATTGGATGCCATGAAAGAATTCCATAAAGGGAATCGTCAGGAGGGATTGAAACTGCAAGAGGAATTTGCAGCACAGTTCCGGGAAGAGTACAAAGAAAAAGACCATTGTTCCTGTCAGAAAGCTTGTCGTTATCATGGAAACTGTAAAGAATGTGTTGCAATTCACCGGGCACATCAGGAACATGTTCCAAACTGTATGCGTCCGATTTTAAATCAGAAATTTAAGATTCTCTCAGAATTGACGGAGCATACCCTTGCCAATGAAATCGAACCGCCAAAGGAGATTTTGAGAAAATAACAATGAAATATACTGTTGCAGGAGGAGGTCAAAGATGAAGATTGCTGTTGTTGGGAGTATCAATATGGATATGATGGTAACTGCGGAGCGAATCCCCGGAAAAGGAGAGACCATTCGGGGAGAGGATGTATGTTACAGTCCGGGTGGAAAGGGCGCAAATCAGGCTGTAGCCATGCAGAAGCTTGGAGCGGAAGTTGAAATGTTTGGCTGTGTCGGAAATGACGATCACGGAAAGCAGATGATTGAAAATCTTCAATCCGCAGGTGTAAAAACGGAACATATAAAAGTTTTGGATCAGGTTCCGACAGGACTTGCTGTGATTACCGTTGGAGAGCAGGACAATACTATTGTAATTATTGCCGGAGCAAACGAGAAGGCAGATTGCAGATATGTTGATGAGATTTCGGAGATTTTAAAGACATACGATATGGTTGTATTGCAGCATGAGATTCCTATGGAGACGGTTCACTATGTGATCAGATTCTGCTATGAAAATGAAATACCGGTTGTATTAAATCCGGCTCCGGCAGCAGAGGTTCCATCGGAGATTGTCCGTCAGGTGACTTATCTTACCCCGAATGAACATGAAGCAAAGTTAATTTTCGGAGAGGAAATGGTTTTAGAGGAAGTTTTAAAACAATACCCGGAAAAGCTGATTGTGACACAGGGATCAAAGGGGGTTATTACTTGTCTTAAGTCCGGAGAAATTCTGACAGTTCCGGCAAATTCCGTAGAAGTAGTAGATACTACCGGAGCAGGAGACACCCTAAATGGAGCATTTTCAGTGAAAATGGCAGAAGGGAAGAAGATTGAGGATGCACTTCGTTATGCAAATGCAGCAGCCGGGTTGTCCATTGGAAAGCTTGGAGCCCAGAGCGGAATGCCTGTAGATTCGGAAGTAAAGAAATTTCTTCAATAGAAACGATAGAAAAAGGCGCAATGGAGATAATAATCCCCACATTGGAAGCCAGAGTATAGGTGAGTGCAATATTTTCCAAAAGATAATACATACAGACCCCGGTAAGCCCTGCCAGAGCAAATGTTATTTCCTGTTTTTTTGAAGTATTCCGAAGCCTGTGAGGGTAGAAAATAAACAGGGCAAAAAGTCCGATGAGAAAGCGGAAAAACAGAATTTCCACCGGTTCGAAATCTTGTAAAAGGACTTTGGTGGAAATAAAAGTTGTTCCCCATACAATAATTGTAAAAAGTGCTGTCATATGTCCGATGGCAGATTGATTTTTCATATAGATGATCCTCCTGTAAAGTAATTTAATCGTGTGCGTTCTTATGAAATCACTGCATAGATTCTATTCTACAATAAATCTCAAAAAAAATCTTGTATAAAATTCTCATAAAATTCAACTTTTGAAACATGACAAGATTGTGAACTTGCCATATTGGCAAGGAAGGTATATAATTTTTCCAGCGGTAAATCGGGAGCACCACTTTTTGCCGCTTAATAAAAAATAATGCAGAATGTTAAAAGAGAAAGGAAAAAAACGTTATGAGAACAGCATTATCAATCGCCGGAAGTGATTCCGGCGGAGGCGCTGGAATTCAGGCAGATTTGAAAACAATGACCATGAATGGCGTATTTGCCATGAGTGCAGTGACTGCTCTGACAGCACAAAATACAACCGGAGTTACCGGCATCTTAGAAGCAGATCCGGAATTTTTACAAAAGCAGATTGATGCAGTTTTTGAGGATATCCGTCCGGATGCAGTAAAGATCGGTATGGTTTCCTCTAAAGGATTAATTGAAACCATTGCAGATCGTCTTGCTTTTTATAAGGCAGATAAAATTGTGGTTGATCCGGTTATGGTTGCGACCAGCGGGGCGCAGTTATTAGAAGAGGATGCCGTTGAGATATTAAAAGAGAAATTACTTCCAATGGCATCTGTCATTACTCCGAATATTCCGGAAGCAGAGATTTTATCTGAGATGGAAATACATACAGAGGAAGAAATGGTTTCTGCCGCCGAAAAGATTTATAAAAGTCTTGGATGCGCAGTTTTGTTAAAAGGCGGACATAGCATCAATGATGCCAATGATTTGTTATTTACGGAAAATGGCGCCGTATGGTTTATGGGAAAAAGGATTGAGAATCCAAATACCCATGGAACAGGCTGTACGTTATCCAGTGCCATTGCCGCAAATCTGGCAAAGGGATTTGACTTAGAAGTCTCTGTTCGAAATGCCAAAGACTATATTTCAGGGGCATTGGCGGATATGCTGGATCTTGGAAAGGGAAGCGGACCGATGAATCATGCCTTTGATTTAAAAGAAGTATGGAAGAAGGAGGCTGAAGACTAATGGAACGAAAAACTTCTATTTTTGAAAACAGTCTGATCTGGTTTGGGGCAGGTGTGTCACTGGCGGAGATTTTGACAGGAACTTATTTTGCATCATTAGGCTTTAAAACAGGTCTTCTTGCAATTTTAATTGGACATGTGATTGGATGCGCTATGATGTTTTTTGCAGGTTTCATTGGCGGAGAAACCAAAAGAAGCTCCATGGAAACCGTAAAAATGAGTTTTGGACAAAAAGGTTGTCTTTTATTTTCTGTTTTAAATATATTGCAGCTGCTGGGATGGACTGCAATTATGATATACGACGGAGCATTGGCGGCAGGCGGAATCTGGGACAGCGGACACTGGATCTGGTGTCTGGTCATTGGTGCGCTGATCGTATTATGGATTTTGATCGGCGTTGAAAATCTTGGAAAAATCAATACCGTTGCTATGGCAGCATTGTTTATTTTAACTTTGATTTTAAGTTATCTGATTTTTGGGGAAGGCACATTAAAAAGCATTTCCAGTGACGGTTTAACGTTCGGAGCCGCAGTAGAACTTGCAGTTGCCATGCCGTTATCCTGGCTGCCGCTGATCAGCGACTATACAAGAGAAGCGAAAGAACCAAGAAAAGCAACCGCTGCCAGTGTTGTTGTGTATGGTCTTGTCAGCTGCTGGATGTATATTATCGGTATGGGAGTTGCCATTTTTACAGGAGAATCCGATATTGCTCAGATTATGGTAAAAGCGGGATTAGGAGTTGCAGGACTTCTGATTATTGTATTTTCAACTGTGACAACCACCTTCCTGGATGCATGGTCTGCGGGAATTTCCAGTGAGTCTGTTTCTCACAAAATCAATGGAAAATGGGTTGCCGTTGCAGCCGCAGTTCTTGGAACCGTTGGGGCAATTTTATTCCCAATGGATGATATTACAGATTTTCTTTACCTGATCGGCTCTGTATTTGCACCGATGATCGCAGTTCAAATTGCAGATTTCTTTATTCTCAGACAGGATTTCACAAAAAAGGTTGTCTGCGTAAGAAATATGATTATCTGGGCGGTTGGTTTTGCCATTTATCGCTGGCTGATGGGCGTAGAAACGATTGTGGGGAATACTCTGCCGGATATGGTGATTACCATTCTTTTGTGTGTCATTGTAAATCTTTTGATTGGAAAAAGGGATGAAAACTAAGATTTTAATTATTGAAGATGATACAGATATTAACGAATTGCTAAATACTGCTCTGGAAAATGCGGGATATTTAACTGTAAGAGCATATTCCGGGACAGAAGCAGAATTGATTCTTAAAATGCAGAAGCATCAGATTGATCTTGTACTGCTTGATCTGATGCTTCCCGGAATCCCGGGAGAAGAAGTTCTTTCACAAATCCGAAGTATTGGAAATCTTCCGGTGATTGTAATAACAGCAAAAGATGCGCTGGATGAGAAAATTTCGCTCTTAACTTCCGGTGCGGATGATTATATTACCAAACCTTTTGATTTACCTGAGGTTTTAGCGAGAATTCAGGTACAGCTGCGTCATGCGTCATCAAATAAAAACGAGATGAAATCAAAAAAGATTGTTTACCGGGATATGGTCTTAGACCAAAAGACCCATCAGGTATGGATTGACAAAAAGAGCGTTCCTGATATGACTAAACAGGAGTTTGCGATTTTAGAGCTGCTTCTTAGACACCCCAGACAGGTATTTGCAAAAGAAGATATTTTTGAGTATGCCTGGGAAGAACCTTATATGGGAGAAACAAAGACGTTGGATGTGCATATCAGCCATATTCGAAAGAAACTTAAAACAGTGACGGACGATGAATATGTCGAAACAGTCTGGGGAATCGGGTATAGGATTGGAGGATAACTCTTTACTCTTTTTTTACTATTTCTTTGCGTTTGATTAGGATTTCCCTGGTAAGATAATCTCAGATCAAAAAAAGGAGTGAGAGATTATTGAGCAAATTATTATTAGAAACAAGGGGATTGACCAAACAATATGGACACCAAAAGGCTGTCGATCATATTAATTTACACATTAAAAAAGGAGCTATTTACGGATTTATCGGAAGAAATGGAGCAGGTAAGACAACCTGTCTTCGAATGATCTGTAATTTATCCAGACCAACCAGCGGAGAAATCAAGATTTTCGGTTACAGCGGAAGAGATTTAATCCCAATGCGGTCAAGGATTGGCTGTCTGATCGAGAATCCCGGTTTATATGGCAATATGACAGCCTATGAAAATTTAAAAATAAAATGTTCCCTGTTTGGAATTCATAAGAAAGATTATATCGAAGATATTTTAAAACAGGTAGGACTTGAACATACCGGGCGAAAGAAAACAAAGCACTTTTCCCTCGGAATGAAACAGCGTCTCGGAATCGCCCTGGCATTAATCGGAGAACCGGACCTTTTAGTTCTTGATGAACCGATCAACGGACTCGACCCTCAGGGAATTGCAGAAGTGCGTGATATTATTAAACGGCTTCAGGAAGAGAGGAATATGACAATTCTTATTTCCAGTCATATTTTAGAAGAACTTTCAAAGATTGCGACAGATTATGGCATCATTCACAATGGAATGCTTTTGGAAGAGCTTACCAGAGAAGAGCTGATGAAGAGGTGCAGTGAAAGGATTGAAATCACATTGGAAGAACCGGAAATGGCACTTCCGATTTTAGATCAGTTGGGTTTTTCCAGTTATCAGGTGATAGATTCTCATCATATTCATGTGTTCGAACGTCTCAATGAGAGTGGAATGTTAAATATGAAACTGACTCAAAAAAGTATCCCTGTGGAGGGAATCTCCATTGTCAGTGAAGAGCTGGAAACTTATTTTTTGAATCTGACAGGGGGTGCTTCACATGATATCTGCAATTAAAATGGATTTCTATCGAATGTTTCATACAAAGTCATTCTATATCATATGGATTGTACTTGCAGCGGCAGTCTGGTTTAGCACTGCAATGTCCCGGGAAGATTATAAGATAATGCAGCAAGAGCGTACTGCACAGACTTCACAGGTGCAGCAATCCGAGCCTGTGAACCTCGGAATGAGTGTGACACTTCCGACAAAAGCTGGAGAACAGGTCACTTTGCTGGATCAGGTTTATGCAAATATGCAAGGAAAGTTTATCACATTATTTCTGGTGATTTTTGCTGTAATGTTTTCTACGGCTGATATAAAGAGTGGTTATGTGAAGAATATTGGCGGACAGATTCGATGGCGATGGTATTTGATTCTATCAAAATCCATGGTACTGATTATATATACCGCAGTTACTATGATCTTCTATTTGCTGATTCAGGCGGTTTTTCAAAGAATTTATTTTGGATCCCTGATTCTCGGACCTGCTGATGATTTCTGGATGTATTTTGGGATACAGTGTCTGCTCAATGCGGCAATGGTACTGATCTGCATGGCGGCTGCCATTATTATCAGATCCAATGTTTTTAGCATGACGTTGGCAGTCTGTATGTGTATGAATGTACTGATCATTTTATACAGCGGAATTGATAAAATTATGTCTCGTATGGGGATGGAGGATTTTTGGATGCTTTCCCATACTGTGACAGGAAAAATTGCATTACTTCCAATGAATCCAGGATTCCATGATTCAGGTATGGCGGCTTTGACGGCACTGGCATTTGGAGCAGTATCTGTAATTGCAGCCTGCATGGTTTTTCAAAAACGAGATATCAGATAAGGTTCTTAAAATAAAGAATAGAAAGATAAGAGGGACAGCCATGGAACGATTGGCTTTCATATGTATTGGAATTATATTTATACAATTTATTATCGGAATGCGATATCGGCGGCAGATCAAAAAAAACTGCCGCCAGATGTCGTTTCTAAAGAAACATGACAGTAATATGATGATTCACACAGAAATACGATATGGAAATATCGGGGAACTTGCGGATCTTTTAAATGAAGGTCTGATTCGGCGCAGAGAGGAACAACAAAACTATTTAAAAAAAGAAGCCATGATCTCTGACACGTATACAAATCTATCTCATGACATCCGGACTCCTTTGACATCTCTGGATGGATATTTTCAACTGTTAGAAGGAAGTAAATCTGAGGACGAGCAGAAGAAGTACCTGGAGATTATTCAGGAAAGAATTGGAAGCCTAAAAGAAATGCTGGAGGAACTTTTTCTATTCACAAAAATAAAAAATGATTCTTATCAGCTTGAATTATCGGATGTTTGTATTAATACTGTTTTGCAGCAAACGATCTTTTCCTATTACGATGAATGGACAAGGGAAGGAATTGAACCCAAGATAGAGTTATCGCGAGAACGTTTTTTTGTAACTGGAAATGAGGCGGCTATGCGAAGAATTTTCCAGAATATTATCAAAAACGGACTGGATCACGGAACCAATCAAATTTCTGTAAAAATGACGGATGATGAGGAAAAAGTCTACTTAAAAATCAGCAATGAAGTCAGAAAGCCGGAAGAAATTGATATTACTCAGGTCTTTGAGCGGTTTTATAAAGCAGATGCGGCAAGAAGTAAAACATCCAGCGGTCTGGGGCTATCCATTGCCAGAGAATTGGCTGTCCGTATGAATGCAGAACTTACGTCAGGGCTTGAAAAAAATCATTTTTATATCGAAGCTGCATTTTTAAAAAGAGAGAAGTTATAATCTAAATTGACGAATTGCAGGGATTAATGATATAGTAACTGTAGCAAACAAAAAATGGAGGTCACTGTTATGGAAATGGAAAAGATTTATTTAACGATGAAGCGTACCGGCGCCGGAAACATTGTTCTTGGAATTCTTTCGATCAGTGTTGGAATTGTCTCCGGAGTTATGCTGATCATCACCGGTGCCAATTTATTGAAGAAAAAGAAGCATCTTAGTTTTTAGTAAGCAGGAGAAACATTTTCAGTGATTTAGAAGATGTTTCTCTTTCCTTATGGTGAGAAATTTATCTTTGTTTCAAAGGAGGCCTTATGGCATTTGAACAGATTCCGATTATGGAATTATTATGGAACTTAATCAGCAGAAAAACAGAAAGCATTAGCAGGGTTACTTATTTCCCACAGAAACCTGAATTTATAAGGGATAACGAAGATCAGCAGGAGAACTGTTATGTATCCCCGGAATCGCAGGGAATTGAATCCGAGCGATTAGAGCAGATGCTTCTTGATCTTTTCGAAGAAAACGAAACAAAAATGCACCAGATTACAATTACCAGACATGGAAATACAGTTCTTCAATGTGGATTTGCTCCTTATCATGCAGATCTGTGGCATGCGTCTTATTCTCTCTGCAAATCAATTACGGGACTTGCGGTTGGTATGCTAATCGGAGAAGGAAAACTTTCTGCGGAAGACAAGCTTTTAGACCTGATCAAAGGAAATAGAAGTATTATGGGGTATGTAAGGCAGAGAGAAATCCGTGTAAAACATCTGCTGACTATGAGCAGTGGAGTAGCATTTAATGAAACAGGTGCTGTTTCCGGAAATGAATGGGTAAAAGGGTTTCTGGAATCCCCAATGCATTTTTCACCCGGAAGTTCTTTTGAATATAACAGTATGAATAGTTATATGCTGTCGGCAATTATTACAGAAGTTACCGGAGAGACCATGATGGATTATTTAAGACCCAGACTTTGGGAACCATTGGGAATAGAGAATGTGTTCTGGGAAACATGTCCTATGGGAATTACCAAAGGCGGATGGGGACTTTTTCTATGTCCGCAGGATGCTGCAAAAATCGGTCAGCTTTTTTTGCAGAAGGGCAAATGGAAGGGCGGTTTTTTGGTTTCTGAGGAATGGATTGAAGCTTCCATATCAGAACAAATTCAGGTACCGGATTCCATGGGATATTCCGGTTATGGTTATCAGGTCTGGACGGGAGAGCGAGAGGGCAGTTTTGTACTGAACGGGATGCTGGGGCAGAATGTTTTTGTATATCCGGATTTGGATATGACGATTGTAACGAATGCCGGAGCTGGTGTTTTATTTCAAAAATGCAAAATGCAGGAAATTATTAAGAAATATTTTCCGATAGACGATCCTTTGCATGATGTCCTTCCGGAGAATCCTTCTGCATACAAGCATCTGAAGAGTACCATTCAGCGCATAGAACAGGGGAACAAAAGACCTGCTGTAACCAGAGATATCCATGCATGGTGGAACTACGGAAAACGGAAGAAACAGACCATGGGTTTGTGTCAGCGGCTTGATCAGAAAATATATCATTTAAAAGAACAACATGCCGGAATCCTGCCTTTAATGATGCAGGTATTTCATAATAATTATACCAGCGGAACCAAAAAGATTGGTTTTGATTTACAGGAGAATGATTTTTATGTAACATTTTACGAAAAAGATCAGACATATCGGCTCCAGGCGGGACTGATGGAATGGAAAGAAAATAAAACCGATTTTCAGGGAGAAATCTATGAAACAGCGGTTATCGTACAGGCGGCCAAAGATGAGGATGACCGTGAAGTATTAAAGATAGAAATTGCTTTTTTAGAGGATGCGGGAAACCGTATACTAAAAATCCATTTTAAAGATGAATCTCTGTCGGAAATTCAGGTTTTCTGGAATGAAACACCGGGATATTCTCTGATTTTGAATGGATTAAATTCGGTTATGACTGCCACAGAGGAATCATCTCTGATGAAAAATATGCAGAAAAAGGGAGTTACAGATGTTTTAAGAATGTTAGTGAAACAGACGATAGAACCTGTAACGGAAGGAATTTTAGACACCGAAAAAGAGAGATGATCAGGACAAAGCGGACAAGCCCGCATCAAACGGCTGTGAGATATGCATCGCAGCCGTAATCTTTAGATTTTGAACTATACGCGAAATACTGATTTAAATTATAGTTAGGACAAAAAAGAAAGAAAAGCCGGAAAATCTTCCGACCTCTCTCCAGTTACAAATCTTTTTTCTCAATTCCGATAAAACACATCCCCGCAGCTATAAAAGAAAAAAACGTTAAAATAATAGGCATTAAAATATTTTCTCTTAAAGAAGCTCCCCCGATATTTCCCTGCATAAACAGAATCAGCAAAAAGGATGAAATGATTGCCATCTTAGAAGAATTCATTTTCAGTCCGATCATCAACGCAATCAGGCTGACACATACGGTAGATGCCGATTGCAACAACATCTTTCCATAAAAATACGGATCACTGAGGCTTACATCCATTGGAAATGCCGGATTTCCCCAAAAACCGCTCCCTAATTCAATACTACAGTAACAGGCAAGTTTGGCTGCCGTAAGACCCAGAAAACAAAAAATGCAAACAGCTGCCATTTGTGCTGCCAAGATCTTTCGACGGTCGATTGGATAAGAAAACATCAACTCCATCGTGCGATTTTTTTTGGTACTAATGATAAATGTTCCATGCATTACCGCAGCGAAAATTAAGAAAGAAATTCCGGTTAACAGTTCTACATTGGATGAGACTCCCAAAGATGAAAATGCCTTATCGGGAACCCCTGTATCCGGATCATTTGCAATTCCTAAATAAGTCATTGCAAAGTTAAAACAAACTAATACAAAAATGAGAATGCTCGCATTTCTTATATACTTTAGGATGTGATGTTTTTGATATTCTAATTTTATCAATTTTACCATATTTGCCTCTCCCCCATTTCTCTTTGTTCGCCTGTAATACTTAAAAAATAATCTTCCAGAGATTCTCGAATCTCTGAAAGCCCCTGGATTTCCACCTGATGCTTCGTGAATTGTCTTGCGATCTCAGATGATGAAATTCCGGAATCATAAATACGGAGAATTCCATCATCCATCTGTTTGAAATTTGAAAGATGCATCTGATCTGAGAGTATCCATGCGGCTTTTATGGAATCGGATGTTTTTAATTCCAGATATGCCAGACTTTTTTCTGCAATTTCTTTCATAGATAATTCATCTGCCATGTTTCCCCGGTAAATAATTCCGATGGTATCTGCAAGATGTTCTACTTCCGATAAAATATGACTGGAAATAATCACAGTAATCCCATATTCATCTGATAACATTTTCAGAAGATCACGAATTTCTTTCATACCGGAAGGGTCCAGTCCATTATAAGGTTCATCCAAAATTAATACTTCCGGTTTGGTTAGAATACTCCGGGCAATCCCGAGTCTTTGACGCATTCCCAAAGAATACTCATTTACTTTTTGATTGGCGGCTCCGGTTAAATCAAGAAGCTTTAAAGAGTCTTCAATACAGCTTGGGTGCTGATATCCCATATACTCACAATGCAGCTTTAGGTTTTGAGCGCCGGTCAAATCTTCATAAAATGCAGGAAATTCAATCATACTGCCGATTCTCCCAAGTATTGAAGAATTGCCTTTTGAAAAGGGTGTTCCAAAGAGCTCTATCATTCCGGAATCTGGTTTCCAGATTCCGGTGAGCATCTTCATGACAGAGCTTTTTCCGGCGCCGTTTGGCCCGAGAAATCCGTAAATTTCTCCTTGCTTTACATGCATATCCAAAGAGTCTACGAGAATCTTGGATTTCATTTTTTTAGTTAGTCCTTGCGTTTTTACAATATACGTCATAGATTCCTCCTTTTTTCTTTTCATTTTACAGAATCTAATTTGCAAAACTATTGAATAAATCTTACTTTTTTCTTTCTTGCGAAATATATCGCTCTAATTGCAAGGTAAAAACTGTCTTTTGATTTGGAATACTGGATACCAAAAGATCACCATTCATCTTCTGTGCCAGTGCTTTTGAGATGGCAAGTCCAAGACCACTTCCTCCAAATCCGCGATTTCCGGAGTTTTCTGTGGTATAGAGACGGTCAAAAATATAAGGAAGTGATTTTGCAGGAATTCCTTTTCCGTGATCAATGATTTCAACATAGATAACATCTGCTTCTTCTTTTATGGAACATCCAAGATACTTTCCCTCTGCTCCATATCTGAGAACATTGGAAATAAGATTTGTTAAAATCCGTCGGATGGCATCAGAATCCCCAAGGACAAAAACAGGTGTATCCGGGATAGAAAGGTCGATGCAAAAATCCTGTCCGGTGAGAACATCATAAAAATCGAGAAGTGTCTGGCGGCAGATTTCAGAGATGTTTTGTTTTGAGATTTTTAAATTTATGTCATCGGATTCTAATTTTGAAAGATGAAAAAATTCTTCAATCATATGATACAGTTCCAGAGATTTTTTTTGAACCTTTAAAAGCCTCTCCCTTTGAGGGGAAGGTTCGTCAGTTAAAAGTTCTAAATATCCCAGAATCACAGTTAAGGGAGTTTTTAAATCATGAGAAATATTAGAAAGCATTTTTTTTGAATTATTTTGAGCATTTAGAAAGTCGGCTCTTGTTTTCTGACGATCCTCCAGTAAATAATTTAATTGACAGATCAGGTCGTTTATTGCCTTTAAATCTGTAAACAACATTACTTTTTGGTCTGTGTGATTTTCTAAAATTTCGCAGAGCTGTCGAGTCAGAGACTCAATATCCCGTTGGGTCTTCTTTTTTTGATAAACCTGCCATGACAACAGAATAACAAGAATGGCAATGATAATGCATAAAATCAGTTTCATCATAGATTTTCCCCTAACTTATAGCCGATTCCCCATACTGTTTTTATATATCGGGACGACTTGGATGGAGTCTCAATTTTGCTGCGCAGGCGGCTGATATGAACGTTTACTGCATTTTCATCTCCAAGATAGGCATCGTTCCAGACGAGAGAGTAAAGCTGGGCTTTCGTATAGACCTTATTTGGGTGGCTCATAAGAAGCTTTAAAATTTCAAATTCTTTGTGAGTTAGCTCGATGACAGTCTCGCCCTTTAAAACCGAATGTTCTTCAAGATTCATAATCAAGTCGCCTGCTTTCAGATACGGATCTTGTTGTTCGGGTATTCTGGAATATTGGGTACTGCGACGGATATTGGCACGAATTCGTGCCAATAATTCTGTCATGGAAAAAGGTTTGGTGAGATAATCATCTGCACCAAGTCCCAATCCCAGACTTTTATCGAGATCACTATCTTTCGCAGAGAGAATCATTACAGGGACGGTACTGGTTTCACGGATTTTGGAGATAACTTCCATGCCGTTTAATTTTGGCATCATAAGGTCCAGTAACACAAGGTCATAGGGCTTCTTAGAAAACTCCTGAAGCCCTGATTCCCCGTCCAGTACAAAATCCAGTTCAAATGCTTCTTTCTTCAGAAAATCCTGAAGCATCTCACAAATTTCTACATCATCTTCGATTAAAAGAAGTCTCATTTTGTACCTCCGTGAATGTTTATTGATAAAATAAGCTTCCGATCTGATATACAAGGAAAGTCACGACCCATGCGACAGCAAGCTGAAAACATGCAGCCATAATCATCCACTTTGTGCTGTGAGCTTCTTTGCGGATCGTAGCCAGGGTCGCCGCACATGGTATGTACAAAAGGCTGAAAACCATTAAACAAATTGCGTTCAGAGGTCCAAATTCTTTTGCAGTCAGCATACTGTTTAACATCTGCATTCCCTCAGCCGAATTTATATTAGAAATACCAAAGAGTACCGCAAAACTGGATACCACAACTTCTTTTGCCGAAATACCGGCAATCAGTGCAACTGCAATCTGCCATAATCCCAGTCCCAGCGGTGCAAAAAACGGCACAAGAAATTTTCCGATATTTGCGCCAAAACTTTCCGCCATGACGGTTGTGTAGCCGTGAACTCCAAAGTTTAGGATAAACCACATGAGTATAGATGCAATGAAAATGGTTGTTCCTGCCTTGGTGAGATAATCTTTTACCTTTTCCCATACATAAATAGCAATGGTTCTGGCACTTGGAGCTTTATATTCCGGTAATTCAATTAACAGATAATTCGGTTCGGTTTTTCGATCGATCAGATGCATAACCGCCGCAATGAAAACTGCCACAATCAATCCGATGATATACATAGAATATGCTGCCAGCATTGCATATTGTCCAAAAAACATGCCGGAAAATAATATGTAAATCGGAAGTCTTGCACTGCAGCTCATAAATGGAGTAATCAGCATAACTTTATACCGGTCTCTTGGATTTTCCAATGCTCTTGATGCCATAATCGCAGGAACGGTACATCCGAAACCTAAAATCATAGGGATAAAGGCGCGTCCGGACAAACCGAGTTTACTCATAATGCCTTCCATGACATAAGCAACTCGTGCCATGTAGCCACTGTCTTCCAAAAATGCGAGAGCCAGAAACAGAATAAAGATATTCGGTAAAAAGGTTAAAATACCACCGACTCCGGCAATAATTCCATCAACAATAAGAGATTGGAGCATTTCACCGACATGTACTGCTGTCAGCCCCTGAGAAACAAGAGCGGAAAACCATTCCAGCCATGTTTCAAAATAGCCTTTCAGCCAGTCTCCAATCACAAAGGTTAAACAAAATACCATTGCCATAATTCCAAGAAAAACAGGAATCCCCCAGATACGGTGGGTTAAAATGTGATCTACCTTTTCTGTAAACGCTTCCTGGCGGCTTTTGTTTACCAACACTTCATCAATAATTTCCTGAATAAAGTCATATTTTTCATTGATAATATCAGATTCATAGTTACGGTCTAAAACTTCCGGCAGGTCAATCGGATATTTCTTAACAATTTCCTTATCCTGTTCCAGCTGCTTTATTGCCAGCCAACGGTAATTCTCTAATCCAGGATATTGCTTTTCCATACAGTGCATAACTGCATCAATCTTATCTTCCATGACATCAGAATAAACCATTGCGTAGTCTTTGTGATGGTCGTGAATATGTTTTGACGGATGACTGCGTTCATGATGATTATGAATCAGGATATCCGGTTTGGATGCATTTCGATGATGGACTGCCGCATGAAGCAAAATATCCAGTCCGCTCCGGTTCCTTGCGGAAACCGGGATAACAGGAATTCCAAGCATTTCCGGAAGTCTGTGTGTATCAATTTCCATCCCACGTTTTGTAACAATATCCATCATATTTAAAGCCAGGACAACCGGTTTTCCAAGTTCCAGAAGCTGGAGCGTTAAATAGAGGTTTCTTTCCAGAGAGGATGCATCTGCCACATCTACAATTACATCGACTTCATCACTTAAAATAAACTGACGGGATACCTGTTCCTCCATCGTATAGGATGTAAGACTATAGGTTCCGGGAAGGTCCACGAGACGGATATTAATATCATGGTCCCTGATTGCGCCTTCCATGCGCTCTACTGTAACTCCCGGCCAGTTCGCAACCTTTAAATTTGCTCCTGTGTAAGCATTAAAAAGGGTGGTCTTTCCGCAATTTGGATTTCCGATAAATCCAATCGTTAAATCTTCTTTCACTGCTCACACCTCACTTTTATATTTTTTGTAATATTTTTTCCTAATGCAAATCTGGTTCCGCGGATTTTTACAATCATTACTCCATGGTGTTTACTATTTAATACGGAGATAGAAGCCCCAGGAGTCATCCCCAAAGCCTCCAGCCGTTTCTCAATACTCAGCGGGAGATGAAATTCCATCACCTGATAACCTGATCCGATTTTTCCTTCACTTAATGTTATCATTTGTTTCAAAGTTTTTGCCTCCTAATAGATTAAGTTCAACTAACTGTATTATAGCAGATTCTCAGGATGATTGATAATTTTTTTCAATACCTTAAAACTTTTTTGAAAAAATGTGTATTTTATCAGGCGTGCAATATAGATTTAGTAAAAAAATCCTTTAAGTGCACGCCTGAATTTATATAACAATTTTGATGATAAAAAGAAAAATAACAAATATAATCTAAAATTTTATAACAATATTGCTATTTATCTTCAAAAAGAGTAAAATCATCTGATTTTGGCATGGAAATTCTTTTCACTAAAGTTTCCGAAACTCTGTGGTCGGCTACCTTACAAATTTTAATTTCCATATTCTGATAATGACAAGTTAAAGTTTCTCCATCATCGGGGATCCGTCCGATCAGCCCACATAGAAATCCGCTGTAAGTATCATATTCTTCAATCGGCATTGGGATCTGAAGTTCTTCCTGAACGGTTTCAAGATCTGCAGTTCCCTGGATTTTCCACTGATCAGTTCCAATCTTTTTAATATCTTCTGTCAATTCATTTTCATCAAATTCACCGACAAGTTCTTCGACCAGATCGTGGATTGTAAGAATACCTGATACTCCTCCATATTCGTCTACAACAATGGCAAAATAATTTTGATGCTGTTTCATATTCCGAAACAGAATGTTCGCTTTCATATTTTCCGGAACATAATATGCTTTTTCTACTGCTTTTTGCATAATTGTTTCTTTCCTTCGGCCAGCATCATTCGGATTTCTTCTTCTGATACAATTTCCTCTTCTTCTGTCGGATCAATTCCTATCATACGTAAAATAAAGTTTGTTGAAATTGTCAAGAATCCAACAATGGGTGCAAAGACTTTTGATACGGTATATAGCACGCCAGACATTCCAAGCGCCAGAGTTTCTGATTTTTTCATAGCAATTCGTTTTGGGACTAATTCTCCAAAAACCAGACTAAAATATGCCAATATCAGTGTAATGCCAAAAACAGCGATAGTATTTAAGATATGTTTTGGTATTGAAATACCGAGATCAATTAGGACGTTTACCAGAGGTCCTGCAAAATTGTCTGCGGCAAAGGCGCTTCCGAGAAGTCCTGCCAGCGTAATTGCCACCTGTATAGTTGCAAGAAATCGCGCAGGCTGCCTGGTAAGATGATCCAACTTAATTGCGTTTTTATTTCCTTCTTCTATCATTTTCTTGTTTCGTTTAAAGAGATTACTGCGATCTCGGCACTTGCAAAAGTTGCATTTAAAAAGATTAAAATAATCTGTAAAAAGATTGCTCCTATCATATAAATTCCTCCATGTTATTTTGTTATCTGAGAGCACAAAAGGGTATAGCCTGCATATAAATACAGACCATACCCTTATATATTCATAATGTTACATGGAGTCAATTTCGTTGCCGAGTCAGTATCTGCCTCTTCTTTTTTACTGTCTGCCATGTATTTCATCACATCCTTTCGTTTAATGAAATTAAGATAACATATTTTTTTGCTCGAATCAAGTTAATTTTATTGAATTTCCAATACGGTATAATCCTTGTCTTCAACGGTCGTTTTTAAAACATCATCTGAGACATCCTCTGAGAGGCTGATTACAGCAGTTCCTGCTTCATGACTTACGACTGCTTCTTCTACACCGGATACTCCTTCCAGTGCTTTTTTTACGGCTGCCTCACAGTGTCCGCACATCATTCCTTCGATTTTCATTGTCTTCTTCATGGTAATATCCTCCTGTTTTTGAATAAAGTGTTTATTTTTTTCCTGAATTTCCTCAAGTTCTACGCTGTGTTTTAATTTCTTATCTCTTTTAGCATCACGCATTTTAAAGAGGTTTAATCTTAAGGCATTGGTTACGACACAGAAACTGGAAAGACTCATGGCTGCCGCACCAAACATCGGATTTAGTTTCCATCCCAGTAAGGTGTACCATACTCCGGCTGCAAGCGGAATTCCAACAACGTTATAAATAAATGCCCAGAATAGATTTTCGTGAATATTTTTTAATGTTGCGCGGCTTAAACGGATAGCTGCCGGAACATCACTTAACCGGCTTTTCATCAATACAACATCTGCGGCATCAATGGCAATATCTGTTCCTGCACCAATGGCAATTCCCATATCTGCCCGTGTGAGAGCCGGAGCATCATTGATTCCATCTCCAACCATAGCTACTTTCCCTTTTTCCTTTAATCTGCGGATGACATTTTCTTTCCCCTCCGGCAGAACTCCTGCAATGACCTGATCAACACCTGCCTGAGCGCCGATGGCTTTTGCGGTTCGTTCATTGTCACCGGTCAGCATAACAACCCGGATTCCCATATTCTGAAGTTCTTTCACTGCCTGAGGGCTGTCTTCTTTTATAACATCGGCAACGGCAATGATACCTAAGAATTCTTTATCCCGGCTGAAAAATAAAGGAGTTTTTCCCTGACTGGCAAGTTCTTCTGCTGTTTGCTTCATTTTCTCGGAGATTTTGGTGTATTGTTCGATATAATTTAAATTTCCTCCGGTCAGCAGTTTTTCCTTTAAATAACCGGACAGGCCATTTCCGGGAACAGCATGGAAATCTTTAATTTCTTCCGTGGTTTCCATGTTTGCTTTTTGTGCTTCTTGTAAGATGGCATGGGCCAGCGGGTGCTCACTTTTTTTCTCAAGTGCATATGCCAGCTCCAGAAGTTGCTGGTCGGTTACAACAGTTTCTTCCGGGATAATATCTGTGACCTGAGGTTTTCCGCTGGTAATGGTTCCTGTTTTATCTAACGCTACAATCTGTGTTTTACCGGTTTCTTCCAGAGAGACTGCTGTTTTAAACATAATACCGTGCTTTGCACCCATTCCGTTTCCGACCATAATCGCAACCGGTGTTGCAAGTCCCAACGCACAAGGACAACTGATAACTAAAACTGAAATACCTCTTGCGAGGGCAAAACCGATGGTCTGTCCAACCGCCAGCCAGACAAAAATGGTAATCAGTGAGATTGCAATGACCGCAGGTACAAAAATACCAGACACTTTATCTGCAACTTTTGCAATCGGTGCCTTTGTTGCAGCCGCATCGCTGACCATCTGAATAATCTGGGAAAGAGTGGTGTCTTCCCCGACTCTGGTAGCTTCACACTTTAAATATCCTGAAGGATTTAAAGTAGCCGCAGAGATCTGATCCCCTTCCTTTTTATCTACCGGAATACTTTCTCCTGTTAAAGCAGATTCATTAATGGCGCTGTTTCCATCAATGATGATACCGTCTACCGGTATATTTTCTCCCGGCTTTACAATAAAAATATCACCGGTTCTTACTTGCTCAATTCCAACCTGCTGTTCAGAACCATCACGGATAACAACAGCTGTTTTCGGTGCCAATTTTAAAAGGCTTTTCAGGGCGTCTGTTGTGCGTCCTTTGGATCTTGCCTCCAACATTTTACCGACCGTAATCAAGGTTAGAATCATAGCAGCCGATTCAAAGTAAAACTCATGCATATACTTCATAACGTCTGCCATATTTCCACGCATCTGTGCATCGGTCATAGCAAACAGTGCATAAACACTGTATCCATAAGAAGCACCTGCTCCAAGGGCTACCAAAGTATCCATATTAGGGGCTTTGTGCCAGAGACTTTGAAATCCGTTTATAAAAAATTTCTGATTTACTACCATAACAGCGGTTGTAAATAATAGCTGAAACAGTCCCATTGCCACATGATTGTCAGCCAGAATCTCCGGCAGAGGCCAATTCCACATCATATGTCCCATGGAGACATACATTAGGGGCATCAAAAAGCAAAGAGAGAGAATCAGTCGTTTTTTAAGAATGGGTGTTTCGTGATCCTTCAGTAAATCGTCATTTGACGGTGCGGCTGTCTGTTGACCGGTACTTTTCTTTGAGGCACCGTATCCTGCTTTTTCTACCGCAGAAATGATTGCAGACGGATCTGCTGTTCCTTCTACTCCCATAGAATTAGTTAAAAGGCTGACGGAACAGGATGTGACTCCTTCTACATTGGAAACCGCTTTTTCTACGCGTGTGCTGCATGCAGCACAACTCATGCCTGTTACTTGATATTGTTCCATTGGCTTCCTCCTTTTTGATTATTTCATTAATTTTTGCAAAACTTTTACAAGTTCATCAACGGTTTCTTCTTTTCCTGCCCGAATATCATCGGATACACAGGTACGAATATGATTGGCAAGAAGAACCTTATTAAAACTGTTTAATGCTGCATTGACAGCAGAAACCTGGACTAAAATGTCAGTACAGTAAGTATCGCTTTCCACCATCTTTTTTATTCCACGGATTTGACCCTCAATACGGTTTAAACGATGAATCAAATCTTTATATTCCTTCTCTGAACGAGTCTTTGTCTTATGACAACTGCATTCTTTTGATGATTTCATTTCATCACCCCTTCCTTCTTTTTGATTATCATATACCCTACAGGGGTATATGTCAAATGCTAAATATCAAAAAAACAAAGCGCAATAGGTTTTTGATTCCTATTGCGCTTTGAAAATCTAACAATTATTTTTCATCTTCACGTTCAATTTTACGAATTTCTTTTGTATCAATTTCTGTTTTGATTGCATCTATGAATTGAGCAAGAGGCATCTGTCCTTCATCCCCTTTGAATCTGCTTCGCACAGACACGACGTTTGTCTCTTCTTCTTTTGCACCAACGACCAGCATGTACGGCACTTTATCTAATCGAGCTGCACGAATCTTATATCCAATCTTTTCAGATCGACTATCTACGGTTGTAAGAATACCTTTTGATTTCAATTCTTTTTCAACACTTGCTGCGTAATCTGCAAATTTATCAGAGATTGGTAAAATACGAACCTGCTCCGGACATAACCATGTCGGGAACAATCCTTCATATTTTTCAATCAACCATGCCAATGTTCTCTCATAACATCCGATGCTGGTTCTGTGAATAATGTATGGGCGAACCTTTTCTCCGTTTTGATCGATGTAGTACATATCAAACTGTTCTGCAAGAAGTGCATCCCACTGAATAGTAATCATAGTATCTTCTTTTCCATAAACGTTCTTTGCATTGATATCAACTTTTGGTCCATAGAAAGCAGCTTCTCCGACATCTTCAATAAAGTCAATGTCTAATTCTGTTAAGACGTCTCGAATATGCTGTTCTGTCTCATTCCAAACCTCTGCGTCACCGATATATTTTTCAGAATTTTCCGGATCCCATTTTGAAAGATGATATGTTACATCTTCTTCTACCCCTAAAGTTGTCAGACAATGTTTTGCAAGTGCAAGACATCCTTTAAATTCTTCTACCATCTGATCCGGACGAACAATCAAATGTCCTTCTGAAATTGTAAACTGACGAACACGTGTTAATCCGTGCATTTCTCCAGAATCTTCATTTCTGAATAAAGTAGAAGTCTCTCCATAACGAATTGGAAGATCGCGATAGGACTTCTGAGAGTTTTTATAAACATAATACTGGAACGGACATGTCATCGGACGCAGAGCCATAACTTCCTTATCTTCCTCTTCATCTCCTAAAACAAACATTCCATCTTTGTAATGATCCCAGTGTCCGGAAATCTTGTAAAGATCTGATTTTGCCATCAGTGGAGTCTTTGTTCTTACATAGCCCCATTCGTTATCTTCTAAGTCCTCAATCCATCTTTGAAGTGTCTGAATGATCTTCTGTCCTTTTGGCATCAATAATGGAAGTCCCTGACCAATTACATCAACGGTTGTAAATAATTCCATTTCTCTTCCTAATTTATTATGGTCACGTTTTTTGATGTTTTCCAGGAACTCAAGACGTTCTTCAAGATCTGCTTTCTTTGTAAATGCTGTTCCGTAGATTCTGGTAAGCATCTGATTATGCTCATCACCTCTCCAGTAAGCTCCGGCAATGCTTATAAGTTTAAAAGCTTTTACAGGCTTTGTTGTCATAAGATGTGGCCCGGCACACAGATCTACAAATTCACCCTGCTGATAAAAACTGATTACAGCATCTTCCGGAAGATCTTCAATCAATTCTACCTTATAAGGCTCTTTGCGCTCTTTCATAAATTCAATGGCTTCTTCTCTTGGTTTTGTAAAACATGTGATTTCCAGATTTTCTTTGACAATCTTCTTCATCTCTTTTTCGATTTTTGCCAGATCATCCTGCGTAAACGGAGTATCTTTCTCCATATCATAATAAAATCCGTTATCAATGGACGGTCCGATCGCAAGTTTTGTCTCCGGATATAAACGTTTGACTGCCTGTGCCATAATATGAGAAGCAGTATGACGAAATGCGTCTTTTCCTTCTTCAGAATCAAATGTCAGGATGTTTAATTCACAATCTTCACTTATCACAGTTCTCAGATCTACAGTCTCTCCGTTAACTTCGCCTGCGCATGCCACTCTGGCAAGTCCTTCACTGATATCCTTTGCAATATCAATGACTGCCATACTATTTTCATATTCTTTGACAGATCCGTCTTTTAATGTAATCTTCATGTTTTTCTCCTTTTTTGTTATAGTTTTTTCTATGAAATAGAAAAGTCCCATGGATTCTAAAAATCCATGGGACGAATTGATCGCGGTTCCACCCAAATTATCTGCTTATTTAAAAACAGCAAATCACTCTTTGGACGATAACGGTGTCGGCCGGGCTGGTTTACAGCCGCTTAGAGGTGGTCTTCCCATACCCTGCACTTAAGATATTCACAGCAAATATATCTCTCTCTGAAAGCTTCAGGTAAGCTACTCTTCTCTTCAACGCTTTTTCTTATTTCTCATACATTATAGCATTGGTATTTCATGAAATCAAGTGATTTCTTCAATTTTCAGAACCGTGGCCTGGTTATTTAATGGATTCCGTTTTTGATAATCAAATAGTAATATAAGATCCTGTTTTTTGAAATCATCCAGAACATTATAACTAAAGTGTTCCATGTGAGCCATTTTTCTCATATTTTTCTGTGCATAACCTTTAAGTTGCGGATTCTTGTTTAAAATCTCGCGGTTTATCCTGCTAAGATCTTCTTTTTTCAGAGAATAGTCTCCTGCAAACGCAGGACGGTTTTTAATGTTTTCTCTCAAATAAAGATCGAAGGTTAAAAGTTCCCGGTATAAAGGAAGAGCATTCTTGTCTTTTACATTCTGACATAAAAATTCATAGAGAATCTCATAACGAGCAATTCTTGTATGATTCATTTTGTCATAGCCCTGCTGTTCATAAAATTCTCCCAAAGCGCGGTACATAGAAAAAGCACTTGAGAATTCTCTCTCCATCCGAAGAATTGTATAGGTAAACTGACCGCTGTTATAGTAGATCTCTACCATAGACTCAACCTGTTTTAAAATCAGCATATCTTTATAAGAAAGCCATTTTGTATAAAGGACTTCATATGGCGGACTGTCTTTATACACGAGTCCATACTGACTTTTTTGTTCTTCCATATAAGAGCCTTTTAAGACTTTTAGGAATCCAAGTTGTAACTGCTCCGGTTTGGCATCATAGACATCCTGAAATGACTGCTCAAAACTTTTAAGATCCTCGTAAGGCAGTCCTGCGATCAGATCGAGATGCTGATGGATGTTTCCTGCCTCATTGATTCGTTTTACAATTTTTGATACCTTTGAAAAATCCATTTTCCGGTGGATTTCTTCGATCGTCTGAGGATTCGTAGATTGAACCCCGATTTCCAACTGAATGAGTCCCGGACGCATTTGGGAGATCAGAGAAATTTCTTCTTCATTTAACAGATCCGCAGCTACTTCAAAGTGAAAATTAGTAATGCCATTATCATGTTCTCTCAGGTAATTCCAGATCGTCATGGCATGGCAATGGTTACAGTTAAAGGTCCGGTCTACAAACTTCACCTGCGCAACCTTATGGTCAAGAAAGAACTGAAGCTCTTTTTTTACAAGAGAAAGATCTCGAAACCGTAAGCATTTATCTACGGAGGACAAACAATAACTGCAAGAAAACGGACATCCACGACTGGATTCATAATAGATAATTTTGTGCTCAAAATCTTGAATACGCTCATAAACAAAAGGAACTTTGCTTAAGTCCATCACCGGACGCCATGGACATTCAATAATTTCATCCGCTTCCCGATAGGTGATCCCCTGGATTTCAGACAAAGACGAAATTTTTCCATGATAATAATCCAGTAATTCCAGAAAGGTTTCTTCTCCCTCTCCTTTTATAATCCCGGTTACCTCAGGTAACTCAAGCAGGACTTTCTCTGCGTCATAAGAAACCTCCGGTCCGCCAAGCCAGATCGGCATTGACGGAAAGAGTTTTGCGATTTCTGAAAGAATTCGTTTTACATATTCGATATTCCATATATAACAGGAGAAACACAAAAGATCCGGTTGTTTTTTATACAGATCCATTAAAATTTCGTCTTCCTGCTGGTTAATGGTATATTCTGCAATGGAGATTTCTGACAAATAAGATCTCGCATAGGATTTTAAGCAATATACCGCAAGATTCGAGTGGATATATTTTGCATTGATCGCGGTTAAAACAATATTCATCTTTTGGTTCCTTTATATTTTTTCAAAATCTTCTGCTCCGTGTTTACAGATCGGACAGATAAAGTCTGCCGGAAGTTCCTCTCCCTCATAAATATAACCGCAGATCTTACATCTCCATCCGGTTTTTTTCGTTTCCTGTGGCTGCGGTTTGATATTCTTATGATAATATGCATAAGTTACGGATGGTACATTATTTAACACATCTCCATCTGTAACATCCGCAAGAAATAAAGTATGACTTCCAAGGTCTGTCGTCTGTACAACTTTTGCACTGATGTAGGCATTCGCACCCTTAGTAAGATAGATAATGCCGTTCTCGGCCCTGTCGAAATCTTCCAGACCTTCCATCTTGTTTACATCTCTTCCACTTTGAAATCCAAAATGTTTAAAGATGTCAAAATCTGCATCTTCTGACAGAATGGATGCGTTGAATTCACCGGTTTTCATAATCATATCATGTGTGTAATTTCCTTTATTGACCGCCACAAGAATTCGATTTGGAGATGTTGTAACCTGCTGTACCGTATTGACAATACATCCGTTATCTTTTTTTCCATCCTTTGCGGATAAGACAAAAAGCCCGTAGCTTAATTGAAACATTGCTGCCTGATTTTTCATAGTTGCCTCCTTTCGTGCGGTGCACGCTGAATCATGATTTATTAAATCTTGTATTCTATTTATCTATTGTCGCACATTTCCGCAGGATAGTAAAGCAAACATTCGGCAAAAATAATTGCATCAATCCGATATTCTTTGATACAATATAATACAGATATCAAAAGAAATCAGGTGAAATATATGAATTCCTTAACATATTATGATTCATTAACTGCAAAACAGACATTAAAATTGAGAGAGGTTCTTAAAACACTTCCGCCTTTTGTGAAGGATTTTTTCCGCGCTATTGATTCTACGACACAGGTTCGGACAAGAATCGCCTATGCGTATGACTTGAAAGTATTCTTTCATTTTCTAAAGGATGAGAATCCGGCATACCGCAATTATTCTCTGCAGGATTTTAAAGTAACGGATCTGGACCGTGTGGAATCGGTGGATTTGGAAGAGTATATGGAATATTTGAAGATTTATCAATCCGATGACAAACATATGCAGAACACTGAACAGGGAGTTTTCCGTAAAATGTCTGCGCTGCGTTCCTTTTATGCTTATTTTTATAAGAGACAGATGATTAAGACGAATCCTACATTATTGGTTGATATGCCAAAGATTCATGAAAAAGAAATTATCCGTCTGGAGGCAGATGAGGTTGCGTCACTGCTTGATTATGTAGAACATGCAGGTGATCAGCTGACCGGACGGCAGCGTTCCTACTATGAAAAGACAAAAGAGCGGGATTTTGCGATTATTACACTTCTTCTGGGAACCGGAATCCGTGTTTCTGAGCTTGTAGGTTTAAATATGGATGATATTGATTTTAAAAATCATGGGCTGCATTTGATCCGAAAGGGACGAAAAGAAATGACAGTTTATTTTGGTGATGAAGTTGCAGACGCACTGCTTCAATATATTGAAGGAAGCCGAAGCCATATTACTGCGCTGGAGGGACATGAAGATGCACTCTTCTTTTCCATGCAGAGAAAAAGGATCGGCGTACAGGCTGTGCAGAATCTTGTTAAAAAATATGCCAAGGCAGTGACTCCGCTAAAACGGATTACGCCTCACAAACTGCGAAGCACCTATGGTACAGCGCTCTATCAGGAGACAGATGACATCTATTTGGTTGCAGAGGTTTTGGGACACTCTGATGTCAATACAACCAGAAAACATTATGCTGCCATGTCTGATACCAGACGCCGTCAGGCAGCAGGAAAAGTAGTTCTTAGAGAAAAAAGAGAGCTTCCTCCGGAAAACTAACATAAAAGGCAGATGCATATAAATCTTACTGCATCTGCCTTCTGTTTTTACAATGGTTTATTTTCCTGCATCCCGCATTGCAACAACCTTTTGAATCAAATCGACACTTCCGTCAATACCGAGGTAACTGCTGTTAATGCACAAATCATAGGATTTGGCATCTCCCCATTTGTTAGAGCTATAATAATTGTAATAGCTGGATCTCTGTTTATCTTTCTTTACCAGCATCTCCTTGCTTTTCTCTTTCGGAATTCCATATTCGTTCTCAATGCGCCGGATTCTGTCATCAAACGGTGCGTGAATATATACGCTCAAACAGTTATCAAAGTCTTCCAGGGCATAATCTGCACATCTTCCGATAAAAATACAAGGTCCCTTAGACGCCAGCTCTTTAATTGTATCAAAGGCAGCTAAAAATACCTTGTGATTCAATGGCAGGTCAAAGGAATTTGAATTGTATCCGAGTGAATAAGGATCCATGACCAGTGAATAGAGAAAACTCGTGGTTGGTTTTTCATCGAAACTTTCAAAAATCTCTTCACAGATACCGCTTTCTTTGGCAGCAACCTTAATCAACTCACTGTCATAAAAAGGAATCCCAAGAACTTGGGAAAGCTTTTCTCCGATAACGTGTCCTCCGCTTCCATATTGTCTCTCGATGGTAATAATTGTGTTTGTACTCATATGAATCGCTCCCTTCCCCAAAAGGGTAAAATCAAGATATTCCTTGTTAGTAATAGTATACAATATTTTTTCTTTTTATACAAGAAAATATAGGGAAGTTGTCTGTTTTTTCATCGGAGCTATAGGATCAGGAAAAATGCTTTTTCACATATTCTCTGGCAAAATCAGCATCTTCATGCATCTGTCTGCTCAGAGCATTGAGTGAATCAAATTTCATTTCAGGACGTTTATAATAAAGTAATTCTACCATAATTTCTTTGTGATAGATATTTCTATGGAAATCAAAAATATAGGTTTCCACTCCTGTATGCTTTTTTCCTTCAATGGTCGGTTTGACACCAATATTGCTGATGCCATAATGTATCTGATCTTTAAAATATATTCTTGAGATATAGACACCATTCGGTGGAAGAAGTTTCTCTTCTTCAGGAATCTGATTCGCCGTCGGCATTCCAAGAACTTCTGCTCCAAGTTGATTTCCATGAACTACGGGACCACAAATCATAAACGGTGTTTCCATCAGACGATTTGCTTTCAAAATCTCCCCCTGAGTCAGAAGATTTCTCACTCTTGTGCTGGATACAATTTCACCTTCAAGTTCCAGTTTCGGAATAACAATTAACTTAAAATTATGTTCTCGGGACATCCGCTGTAAAAGTTCCACGTTTCCACGACGCTTATAACCGAAACCGCAGTCATCGCCGACAACTAAAACTTTCATTCCGGTTTTCTCAAGCAAGATCTTCAAAACAAAATCTTCCGGAGAAAGATGGGCAAATGCATCGGTAAACGGATGTTCAATATAGATATCAATTCCTCTTTTTGAAAGAAGTTTTGTTTTTTCTTTCTTTGTGTAAATAACACGAAAATTTTTGTGTTTCAGCATCGTAAGAGGCGGACGGTCAAAAGAAAAGACTGTTGCCTGATATCCCAGTTTTTTATATTGAATCAGCTGGTCAAAAATCAACTGATGTCCTTTGTGCATTCCATCGAATTTTCCAAGGGCAACCACTGTATTTTGAAATTGAAATTGTTCTGTATTATGAATGTATTCCATGGCTTCCTCTCATTGGTTTTTATCATAAAAAATCTTATCGGGGAAAAACATATTGTGTTTCCAGTAATATATTCCGATAAAGTGTTGTTCTTCGTCATATACCCGCAGCTTCTTTTCAATATCCAGATCTGATTCCAGAAAAGCTGAATTTTTTAAAGGATTTCCGTTGAATAGGATTTTATTATACGCTTTCTTTACGGTTCCTTTCTGGAGTCCCGTAAAGACCTTCTCGATTGGAAGAATCAAAGAATCCACGGTATTATTTTTCACCGCTTCCTCAATCTCCTGCAATGTATGTGAGTTTTCAATGGAAAATCCACTGGATTTTGTGCGGATTAAATTTGTCATACAGGCTCCGTTTTCAAGGCTGTGTCCGATATCTCTGCAAAGACTTCGGATATAAGTACCTTTACTGCAGGTAACCTTCATTTTAACCTCCGGGTAAGAGATCTGTATTTCAGAAATATCATAAATTTTGATGTTCTGAGGTTTTCGTTCAATCGTCTTTCCCTCTCTTGCAATCTCGTAGAGTTTTTTCCCATGAACTTTTTTTGCCGAATACATCGGCGGAATCTGAGAATAATCTCCTACAAAAGACAAAATAGTTTCCTGGATGGGAGCATTTTTTTCCAGAGGAGGGTGAGTTTTTACTATGGTTCCCCAAATATCCTCTGTATCTGTTTCCTTCTCAAATTCAAATGTAACCTCATACTGTTTTTTTGTCTCTGTCAGCATATCACATAATTTGGTTGCTTTTCCGAGACAGACAGGAAGAACTCCGACTGCATTAGGGTCAAGAGTTCCTGTGTGTCCGATTTTTTTCTGCCTTAAGATTCCACGAAGCTTTGCAACAACATCATGGGATGTAAAGTTTTCTTCTTTATAAACATTTAACAATCCACTGTACATAAAAACCTCTATAATTGTTTTTCTATTTTTGAAATAATTTCTGCTAAAATCTTATCTGCACTGCCAAAAAGACTGCATCCTGCGGCACGAATATGTCCTCCGCCGCCAAAAGACTGCGCAATCTCCGCTACATTAACGATTTCATTGGATCGCATGCTGACTTTCCATTGACCCTCCGGCAGGGCATAAAGAAATACAGCAGTCTCTACGCCTTTCGTTACACGAAGCTGATCAATGATCCCATCCGTGTCTGAGCGCTGTGCATCACACTTATGAAAATCTTCTTCTGTCAGAACAGAAAAAATAACGTTTCCGTTTGCTGCCAGATGACTGTTTTGCAAAGCTCTTCCAAGAAGTTTGTTCTGAGCAAATGTCTTTTGATAGAAGGTTTCATCAATGATTCTGGTATTCGATGCTCCGCGTTCAATCAACATTCCTGCATAGGACATTGACGCCCTTGTGGTATTGGAATGTTTAAATACTCCGGTATCATGTACAATTCCGGTAAACAGGCACTGCGCACATTCTTTGGAAATCTTCTCTTCCTCAAATATCCGGCAGAGAACTTCACTGGTTGCACTTGCTTTGGCATCAATAACAAATTCGTCTCCAAATCCCTGATTACTGATATGATGATCAAAACAAATCACATACTCTGCCTGTTTTACCATTTCTGCAAAAGGAGCAAAGCGGTCTTCAGAACCACAGTCCAAGACAAAAAACAAGTCATAAGTGAGTTCTTTCGGCTGTGAAAGAATCTTATTGGAATGACTTAAAAATGCAAAATCCAGACTGATAGGTTCTAAGTATACATCGACTGATTTTTCAGGATAATTATCTAAGATATACTGTTTCAGAGCAAGACAGCTGCCGATGCAGTCCCCATCCGGATGGATGTGGCCTGTAACGGCAATATTTGCTGCGTTCTGAATCTTCTGACTAAAGTTCTTCATCATCGCTCCCATGATTTAACTGATCAATTTTTCTGGACATTTCTACACCATACTCAATCGAATCATCCAGAATAAATGTTATTTCCGGAGTGTTTCTAAGATTCACAGAGTGTGCAAGTTCTCTGCGGATATAACCTACGGCACTTTTCAGGCCTTTCATGGTATCTTCTTTTTCTTCTTCTGTTCCCAGAACACTGATATATGCTTTGCATTGTTTTAAATCTGAAGTCACGACTGCATCAACAACGGATGTCATCGGTGCAATTCTCGGATCTTTGATTTCCCTGCTGATAATCCGGCTCAATTCCCTTTGAACTTCACCGTTTATTCTTGTATTTTTAATACTGTTTTTTCTCATAAATGCTTCCTTTCCGGAAGTTATCTTGGAACTTCCTCCATAATGAAGGATTCAATCTGGTCTCCTTCTTTGATGTCATTAAAGTTTTCCATAACAAGACCGCACTCAAATCCACTGCGGACTTCTTTTACTGCATCTTTTCCTCTCTGAACAGATCCAAGCTTTCCTTCGTGAACAACGATTCCGTCACGGATAATTCTTGCAGAACTATCACGTTTAATAGTTCCGTCTGTAACATAAGAACCGGCAATCGTTCCAACACCGGAAGCTTTGAAGATCTGACGGACTTCGGCATGACCGGTTACTTTCTCTACAAACTCAGGATCCAGCATACCTTTCATGGCAGCTTCAATATCTTCGATCGCATTATAAATAACACGGTACAGACGCAGATCAACCTTTTCAGCAGAAGCTGCTTCTTTTGCAGCCGGCTCCGGACGTACATTAAATCCGATGATGATTGCATTGGATGCAGAAGCAAGATTTACGTCAGATTCTGTGATAGCACCAACACCGCCATGAATTACTTTGACAGCAACTTCATCATTTGAAAGTTTTGTAAGACTCTGTTTTACTGCTTCTACAGATCCCTGAACATCGGCTTTTACAATAATGTTTAATTCTTTGACACTTCCTGCCTGAATCTGGTTAAACAAATCATCCAGAGATAACTGAGTTTTTGTCTCGGATAACATTTTTTCACGTCCGTAAGCAATAAATTTCTCTGCTACAGATCGTGCTTCTTTTTCATTATCCATTACCATTACAACTTCTCCGGCAAACGGAACTTCGCTTAATCCAAGAATCTCAACCGGGGTAGATGGTCCGGCAGTTTTAATTCTCTTACCTGTATCATTGATCATTGCGCGGACTTTTCCGTGAGCGCTTCCAACCGCCACACAGTCACCAACATTTAAGGTACCTTTTTGTACCAGAACGGTTGCAACCGGACCACGTCCTTTATCAAGCTGTGCCTCTAACACAATACCTCTGGCTTTTCGATTTGGATTTGCTTTCAGTTCCAGCACTTCTGCTGTCAGTGATACCATATCCAAAAGCTCATCGATTCCTTCTCCGGAATGAGCAGAAACCGGACAGAAAATAGTGCTTCCGCCCCAATCTTCCGGAACCAGTTCGTATTCGATTAATTCCTGTTTTACACGCTCAATATTGGCACTTTCTTTATCGATCTTATTAATAGCAACGATAATTTCAATTCCCGCTGCTTTGGCATGGTTGATTGCTTCAATCGTCTGAGGCATTACACCGTCATCGGCAGCGACAACCAGGATTGCGATATCTGTAGACTGAGCACCTCTCATACGCATAGAAGTAAATGCCTCATGTCCCGGTGTATCTAAAAATGTGATTTTTCCGTTGGATGTCTGAACCATATAAGCACCGATATGCTGTGTAATTCCACCGGCTTCTCCTGTTGTTACATGAGTAGAACGAATCTTATCAAGAAGAGAAGTTTTTCCGTGGTCAACGTGTCCCATAACACAGACAACCGGAGGTCTTACGACCATATCGTTTTCATTTTCTTCTTCTTCTTTTAAGATTTCTTCGATAACATCCGTCTGCTCTTCCATTTCCACTAAGCGGTCAAATTCCATTGCGATCTCTTCAGCACGCTCAAAATCTAACTCTGAATTTAAATTCATCATTCCGCCGCCGCTGATTAATAATTTTTTGATAATATCATTTGCAGGAATAGAAAGAGCCTCCGCCAGATCTTTTAAAGTTAAAATCGGAGGAATTTTTACCGGTGCGTTCGGATCTACTTCCGGTTTTTTCACTGGCTCCGGTTTGATAAATGCTCCCGGTCCGGTTGTTTTTTTCTTTCTTTTCTGTTCTTGCTGATTTTTATTATTAAATTTTTTGTTTTTCTTATTCCTCCCAAATTTTTGAGAATTCTGAGGGTTTTCTTTTCTCAGAACTTTTCTATCTCCGTCTGCCGCATGGTTCTTCTGGCTTTTCTGGTTTTTCGAATTCTTCTGAGAATTTCTCTGATCCTTTTTTGGATTTTCCTGTCCGGAACCCTGCTGAGATTTTTTATTGTTTTTCTTATTATTTTCCATATTTTGTACTGTATTTGGCTTTCTGCCGTCTTTCCTCTTATTGTTATCCTGTTTT
>OBYP01000335.1_pt1 | contig 48485 bp, 33 predicted proteins | sample 1501461 | NCBI WGS metagenome assembly OBYP01 (sample SAMEA2580201, study PRJEB22360) | human gut metagenome | biome: human gut; feature: human-associated habitat; material: faeces | place: Denmark | collected 2008/2010 | reverse complement strand
CTGCTATTGACAAAGCATGTTCTAAATTATCGGCAGGAATCAAATGCATTTGCCTAACAAGCTCCGGTTCCGCTGCGCTTACCAGAATCACTGTAAATTTATGAACAATTCTTGCAAATATCTGTGATTGCCATTGATCTGCTTCTGTCTTATCTCTTCCGGTAGCTAAAATTTTTTCCAGTATTATTCCAGCATCTTTTTCTTGACTGAAGGTTTTGTAAAATCCTTCTGCTCCGCATCCTTCCCTGCATTCTGCTGCCATAATTATGACGCCGCCCTTTTCACAGCAGTTTTCGGCAGTTGCCATTCCTTTTACCGATTGATATATATTCTGATCCATAGGAAAACCATTATTTGATGTAATCACAATTGGGGATATTATCTTATCGGTTTTACATAACCCTTCCAGAAATTGTACTCCCTTCAAATGTGCATCTTCCGCATCTCCTGCAAACGCACCTATTACCTTGTGTCTTGAATTGATTACCACATTTACAATATAGGCAAGCCCTGCTTTTCGAGCCGCAAAAATCATATCTTCATGAATGGGATTTCCTTCAAGTATGCCATATTGAGCCTTGGGATCAGCAATAAATTCTGCACAATGGTTTGCATATACAGTTTTTCGTGATGCAATCCCAGGAAGAACGCTCTTTCTTCCTCCTGAATACCCTGCAAAAAAATGAGGTTCAATAAAACCTTCCGCAATCAGCAAATCTGCCTCTGCAGCCATTTTATTAATAAACAATTCTCCGCCGGACGGCAGCTTCCCCAAATAGACCTGTTCCCTGGCATCACAATCATGAATCACAATAGGTATCTTGTTTACAATTTCCTCGCCAAATTTTTCTGTCAATTCATTACGAGTTGTTTCTCTATGGCATCCGGTAGCAATAAGTATGGTAATCTCGGCATCCGGATTTCCTCTCTTTATTTCCTCAAGCATAAGTGGAATAATCAAACGGCTGGGAACCGGCCTTGTATGGTCGCTGGCAATTATAACAATTTTATTCTTACCTTTTGCTAATTTTTCCAGTCTGCAACATCCATATGGATGTTGCATTGCCTTTTTTATGATTTCATTTTCCGATTCCTCTGTCTCATAACGATCCAAATTACTCGTTATGATTCCCGCTATACGCTTATCACTGATTGTTGTTTCCAAAAAACCTTTTCCATAAGGTATCCTTATTTTCATATTGACTCCCAGCATCAGAACAGTTAATTTACTACATTAATCCATTTTCCTTCAACAAAGGCTTTTAAATCAGCAACAGCAACATCCATCAGTCTTTGCCTGCTTTCCTTGGGTGCCCATGCTATATGAGGCGTTAATATACTGTTATAACAGCCCAGCAGAGGATTATCCGGACTAATCGGTTCACTGGACACAACATCGCACGCTGCGGCATAGACTTTCTTTGTTCTCAATGCCTTTGCCAGATCTTCTTCTTTAATTAAAGCTCCTCTGCTGGTATTAATGAGAATAACACCGTCTTTCATTTTGCTGATATTTTTCTCATTAATAATCCCCTCTGTTTCCGGGAACAACGGACAATTGAGTGAAATTACATCTGATTCTTTCAGTAATTCATCAAGTGATACATACTTGCCAATTGCCTTGCCTGAATCATTCTGATGGGCATCATATGCTATTACCTGCATACCAAAAGCTTTTGCCAACTTACCCACAGCCTGTCCGATCCGTCCAAATCCTATAATTCCCATTGTCTTATCTGCAAGTTCGATTAAAGGATATTTCCAGAAACACCAATCCTCATTCTCTGTCCATTCCCCTCTTTTTACAGCGTCCGAATGTTCTGTAACATGATGACAAATTTCCAGCAGCAATGCAAAAGTCATTTGAGCTACTGCCGTCGTACCATAAGTTGGAATGTTACATACTGGTATTCCCCTTTCTCTTGCCGCTTTTATATCCACAACGTTATATCCTGTAGCAAGTACTCCAACATATCTAATCTGCGGACAAGCTTCAAAAACTTTCCTATCTAAGGGTGTTTTATTGACAATCACAGCTTCTGCATCCCCTATACGGGAAATGACATCTTCTTTGGCTGTCCTGTCATATACGGTCAGTTCTCCCAGTTTTTCAAACCCTTCCCAACTTAAATCACCGGGATTCTCTGTATATCCATCCAAAATTACTATTTTCATATTCATTCCCTCCATTGCTTTTGCAGCTAAAATATTTAATCTTCCAAAATAGCCCAGGCTCTATTAATTACCCTTTTAGTACCGGTAAGTACCACATCTCCGTCTTCTTCCTTCCAGGGCTTTACTTCAAAAGAAAGGACATATGGATTAGCTGCATCAAGAAAACCTTCCTCCTTCAATACCCTGAAAAAATCCAACAGCTGAACTGTATCATTTGCACTGTCCGGGAATCCAAACCGGGGATGCTGATCCCCATATGCCTCATAACCCTTTTTTATTACCGCATTGCCTATATGGAAGTGCGTAATATAAGGTCTTAATGTCCGAATTACAAACTTTGAGGTTTCATAGGTGGTAGGGAAATGGGACAAATCAACAATTAATCCAAAATTGCTGTATCTGCTCCTCATATCCGCAGCAAACCTTGCAGCATATGGAGCCGGTCCTATTAAGGCTTCCTTATCCATATCATAATCAAATACTTCCAGTTCCACAGACATACCTTTTGAAGCTGCATATTCACAAACATTTTCAGTTGTTTTAATTAACTGTAAATACGCTTTTTCTCTGGTTTCTTTTTCCCATTTTCCAGCCAAAAATGCTATTCCCTTCGCTCCCAGATATTCTGCTTCATCCACTGCTTCCAGGAGAGTCCGTTCTGCTTTTTCCCTGCCTTCCTCATTAATATCATTAGGATTGAGCCCCGGTCCCAAAAGCCTTGGCTGTGCACCATAGCAAACCTTCATGTGAGCCTGTTCCAGCATCTCTTTAGCCTTTTCACGAACAAAAGCATCCTTTATCTGGGTTACTTCCAGTGCATCAAAGTAATCATCACAGCAAATTGTTTTAATAGAATCCAACAGCTCATATTCTGCCGGAGGATGGCTCATCCACTGGATAGTTCCAATCTGAAAATACTTATGAATTGAATCTTTCATATATAATACCTCGCTTTATTTACACAAAATAACTGCTATGTCATTGACATTAGTTCCTGTAGCTCCAGTCTTGAGTAAGCCTCCGATTTTATCAAGTGCATGATAAGAATCATTATTTTTTAATACTTCTTCACAGCTTATCCCCAATGCCTCCAGTTTTTCTGCTGTCCTGCCATCCACAATTCCTCCGGCAGCATCTGTCGGCCCGTCTGTTCCATCGGAACTGATTGCAAAAATTACAACATTATCCAGTCCACGGATTCCCATAGCTGCACTCAATGCAATTTCCTGGTTTCTGCCGCCTTTACCCTTACCTAAAACTTTTACAATAGTTTCTCCTCCCACAATAATTGCACATGGCGGTTTCAGGCTGTAATCTTTCTTTTCTATTACTGTGTGTGCTATAGACGCAATGAATTTTCCCGCTTCTCTTGCCTCACAATCCAGAGTATTGGATAAAATATATGGCTTATATCCCAGTTCCTTCGCATATTTAGCCGCTGCTTTGCAGAACTCACTGACACTGCCTGTCAAATATGTCTCCACATTATCCACACATCTTGGTGTTTCCTTTTTTAAAGCTGACAAAATATGACTGTCTAGCTTTAGTCCATATTTTTCAATAATACTGAATGCATCTTCACAGGTAGAGGTATCCGCATAAGCAGGTCCTGAAGCAATCATATCCAGTTTATCTCCAAGGATATCAGATAATACGATGGCACATATTTTTGCCGGCGCACAATATGCTGCAAATTTTCCACCTTTTACATCCGACAGCCTTTTTCTTATTGTATTAATTTCAGTAATACTGGCCCCGCATCTTAGGCACTGCTGTGTAACGTTCTGAACATCCTCCAAGGTAATTCCCTGTACTGGTTTTTCAAACAGGGAAGAGCCGCCGCCGGAAAGAAGAAAAATAATATTATCTTTTTCTGTTAATTCTTTTACCATATCAATAATTTTCTGAGTGCCCAAAATTGAATTATTGTCCGGTATCGGATGGCCTGCTTCAATAATTTCGAAGTTCTCCAGATTCTGTTTTGAATGTCCATATTTCGTCAGTATAATTCCTTTTCGGATATGACTCCCAAATATCTCCTGACATGTGTGAGCCATTTTCCATGCTGCCTTTCCTACCGCCACAACATAAACATTCTCCATATTTTTTCTGTTGCCTAATACGCTACGGACCGCTTTATCAGGCAATACCTCTTTAATTGCCTTCCGGATTATTATTTCAGCGTCCCGATATGCTGTTTCCATTCCCTGTTTAAACACCTCTGCTTTCCCTACTTAAGCAAGGTAAAGATTTGCTCACCGCTTTTTTGTATGTCTTAATTATAGCTTTGTCATTTTCTTTTCTCTCGTCCCCCTTCACCAAAGATTTCATTTGTTTTTTGTGTCAGCGACACAAAAAAATGGAGTAAAGAAAATCACTCGTTCTTTACTCCATCTTTCACTATTTTCTTAATAAGTAATAATAAAAACATTCCATAAATTCTCTGTCTGAATTTTTTGAAAGGGGATTCATATTCAGGATTTCCCTGATTTTATCCAGCCTGTACACCAATGTATTCTTATGCACATGCAGCCAGTCACTGGCTTTATTTAAATTATACTCATTCTCAATCAAAGCGCCTATTGTCTCCAAATAGTTATCAATAAACTTCTGTCCCAGTTTCTGTCTCAGCATAAGAAAAATCGTATGAAATTCAGTCATTGATGCCATTGACTCCAAATATTTTACAATATAATCATAAAAATAAAAACTTCCTGATTTTCTTATATTCTTCTGCATCCACAGACAATACAGATAAGCCTGTCGGTAATACATAATATCATTTTGCAGCGGCCCTATATATATGCTGGACCTAATATCTGCATTTCTTATATATTGCAGGAATGACGCCAAATACTCTGCAATCATATACTTATAATCCTGCATAATATATCCGATTGGGCAGTCAATAGACTTAAAAATTACCAGAAAACCTTCTCTTGTAATATCTACAAAATCCTGTCTTGAAAAGAATTTGTTATCCTCCAGCAGCATCCTAAGTTTTTCGCCACTTACCGCGCTATCCTTACATTCTATCAAAATTGGAACACGTACCATCTCTTCTTCCAGATTCAGTGCAACGATATATTTTGTCAAATCCTCTCTAACAAAATCATCACTATACAGGATAAGATGTACCAGCTGTTCCTTTAAATTATATTTTCGCAGACTTTCAAACTTGTAGGACTCGTACTCAAGCATCAATTCAACAGACATTTTTACAATCTTTGCAACCGGCATAATCTCACGTGGATCTCCGGAAAGACCAACCACCCCCTCTTTTCTTTTGTTTACATGAACCACCATATTAACGCCGCATTTTACACCCTTGTCCAAATCTTCTTTTGTAACGACCCTGCTGTCCTCGTCCCCTTTCATAAGCTGAAATGCCACCTCATGAAATGTACCAACCCTTTCTTTCAACCTGCTCGCTATGATAATCCCATCCTCGTCCATAATATTGATATTATATTCGGTAAACTGTGATAATTTATCAATTAATCGTTCTGCAAACAACCTGTCAATCATCTTTTATATCCCTGCCATTCATTATTTACTACTTTTCTATAGTATAATTACTTTACATCGTTCTGGCTAGTGATAATTTTTAACATTAGGTTACTTTATTTCTTATATTTTATTATGCCAACCATTTTTTCTGTAATTATATGTCTTTTCATCCATTTTTAAGTTTCTGTACTTTTCCAAATACACTCTTGACTTTTCTGCACTGCCAGTTTATAGTAAAAAAGAATTTAATACAGATGCACGCTAGGGGAGCCGATTGCTGAGACTGAAACCGATGGTTTCTGACCCTTACCACTTGACCCGGGTAATACCGGCGTAAGGAAGCACCTTTGTAAAAGCAAATAAAAAACTGCTTATACCTTCTACATTTGCCTTTACAAAGGAACGTCATATGATTGTAATTGTCCGCGATATAACTGTAATGGTTATTATCGCCGCCTACTTTCATTGTTTCCCCTCTTTGCGTACTAATACCAAGGAGGTTTTTTTATGAGTAAAAGTTCTATCACTGTAAAGCAGGTCGTTTATTCTGGCGTTGCCATTGCACTGGCAACCGTCATCGCCACCGTTATCAAGCTGCCCAGCCTTCCCAACGGCGGTTCCATCACTTTGTTTTCCATGTTAATCGTATGCCTGGTAGGCTATTGGTACGGCCCCAAGGTAGGCATTATCGCTGCGCTGGCTTACGGTGTTCTGCAGTTTATTACCGGGCCTTACGTGGTTCATCCCGCCCAGGTACTCCTGGACTTCCCGCTTGCCTTCGGCGCGCTCGGCCTTTCCGGCTTCTTCAGCAAATCCAAGCATGGGCTTCTGAAGGGTTATCTTGTAGGCGTGGCAGGACGTTTCCTGTTCCATGAAATTTCCGGATTTATTTTCTACACTACATACGTGGGGGATTTTGGAGGAAACATGGCTGCAATCTGGGCCTCTACCCTTTATAACCTGAGCTATATCCTTCCGGAAGCAATCCTTACGGTAATTCTGATTGCACTGCCGCCGGTTGAGAAGGTGATGGGCAGGCTGAAAGTTATGGCTACCAGCAGCAACTAAATTATATCGTTATATAGTCTTGTTTTGCATTGTAAAAAGTAACTTCAAGAATAATGAACAGCTGTACTAAAGAAAAACAGCAGGCAAAATCCGCCTGCTGCTTTTCTTTATCCATGATACTTATACCACAAAAAAACGGCCCTGCCAAAACCCAACAGGACCGTCACACTTCACACCTTATATATTTCGTTCTATTGCAAAACAAGCACAGTCACTGCTCCATCCATCAAAATCCATCTATAGAATCTCAACACTCCAACTGTTCCTGTACACCCCGCCGCTCTGCACACTCTTCAATCCCGGCTGTGTGGAAAGGTCTTCCACAATATCCTGCCTGGAAGGCAGGGAGGACCAGGGTTCAATGCAGACATAAGGAGCCTCCGAACGGGTGGCATGCCAGAAGCCCACATAATCCATATCCGGGTAGCTCACCGTCACGCGCCGCTCTCCCTTATCGGATTTAATGGAAACCGTTTTGGGCATATGGGTCAGTACAATCGCGTCATCATCAAAAAGACTGTGCTTCAGAGGAATTTTATTCCCATCGGTAAGGGGGTAAGGCGTATCCTTGCCGTCCACAAAGCAGGTGGGTGAAATTCCGATTTTAACAGGGGTATCGTATTCCTTCTGTCCGCCGAATTCCAGATAGTAATCTTCAAAATTCAGTCCATCCTCCATGGGTACCAGGAATCCGGGGTGTCCGCCGATACCGAAATACATGGTTTTTCCGTCATGGTTCTCTACCTGGTAGGTGGTGTTGAGCATATCTCCGTCCAACTCATAAATCACGCGGTATGTAAACTCATAAGGATAGCAGGCTCTTGTCTCTTCATTGGCATCCAGCCGGAAAACAATGCGCTCCCCGCTCTGTTCCTCCATCGCCAGCTCCGTCACATGGATAAAACCATGGATTGGCATATGATAGGTCACGCCATCCAGCGTATACTTTCCTTCTGTCATACGGGCGATATATGGGAAAAGATTAGGCGCTTTCTCGTCCCAGAATGCCGGATCCGCCTGCCACAGGTACTCCCTCCCGTCTCTGATAATTGACTGGAGCTCCCCGCCCCTGCTGCTTATCTGTACTGTAAGTCTGTCGTTTGCAATCGTATAATTCATAATCCTTCCCCTTCCTGGATTTATTCTTTTCGCCGGTATCCGCCGATGCCGATGCACAGTTATCCGCCCATCACTGAAACGGATTGTAAAATCTGCTCCCATCATAAAATGTGAAAACCATAGCTGCAATTACAAAGCAGATAACAAAAACAAGCGTAAGATAATCATTGCGCTGCAGTTTTTTCCCCATATACCAGGTTCTCTTTTTGTTCTTTCCAAATCCGCGCAGCTCCATGGCATTGCTCACTACGTCAATTCTGTCCATGCTGGAAAAAATCAACGGGAAAATGATGTTTGCCATTCTCTTCAGCCGTTTGAAAAAGGATGTCTTACTGGACATTTCGATTCCCCTGGCTTCCTGGGCATGCTTGATTTTGGAAAAATCCGCCTGTACGTCAGGCACATAGCGCAGCGCAATGGCAATGGAATAGCCGATATTGTAGCTGATCCCAAGGCGGTTCATGCTGGCCGCAAGCTCGCTGGGATTGGTGGTCACCATAAACATCAGAACCACAGGCACAACCGTAAAGTATTTGAGCATGATATTAAACTCATAAAAAAGCTGCTCCGTGGTCATGCTGTAATGGCCTGCAATGTGGAAAAGCACCGTTTTGGTCCCGTAAATTTCAGTCCCCTGGAAGGGGGAAAACAGGAAAATGGTAAGCAGGTTCAGGAACAGGAAAAACAGGATGAACTTGAAAACCGTTCCCACCTGCTTCCACTCGGTTTTGGACACTTTGAAAATGACAAGGCTGAAGGCCAGCATAACGGCCAGAACCCTTGTGTCATAGGTCAGCATGCCGGCAATTGACCACAGAAGGAAGAAAATCATTTTTGTCACGCCGCTCAGCCGGTGAATCCAGGTATCCTTCGGCGCATAGGTAAGCACTCTAGCCATTGGCCCGCTCCTCCCTTTCAAAAAATATGAATCTTTCCACGAAGCCCGACGGGTCGGAAATACCGCATTTTACCGCCAAATCGTATAAAGAGGTTTTCTTCAGATAAGCCTTGTCCGCAATGGCCTCGCTGGTAAGGACCCTGGCGGGAATATCATCCGCTATCATTTCACCGTCCGCTATGACAATGGCGCGGTCCGTGTATTCCAGCATCAGGTGCATATCATGGGTGATCATGATAATCGTAATTCCCAGACGGTCATTCAGTTCCTTGAGGAATTCCATAATTTCCGTGTAATGCCGGAAGTCCTGTCCCGCCGTGGGTTCATCCAGAATCAGGACCTCAGGGTTCATCACAAGGATGGACGCGATGGTCACTCTTTTCTTCTGTCCGAAGCTCAGGGCCGAGATGGGCCAGTTACGGAATGGGTACAGGCCGCAGATTTTCAGCGTTTCGTGGACTCTCTCCTTAATCTCGGCCTCCGGCACGCCTCTCACCGCAAGGCCCAGCGCAACCTCGTCAAATATCATGGGCTTGCTGATCATCTGGTTGGGGTTCTGCATCACAAGTCCGATGACTTCTCCACGCTCTTTAATGGATTTGTCAGCAATATCGGCCCCGTTCAAAAGGATGTTTCCCCGGTCGGGATTGATAAAGCCGCAAATCAGGTTGGACAGGGTGCTCTTTCCGGCCCCGTTTTTGCCAACTATGCTGAGCATCTCGCCTTTTTCAATTTTAAAATCAATATTCCTGAGGACCGGGTTCCCCGTAATATAGGAAAAATCCAGGTCCAGCACCTCCAGCGCCGACTGCTTGCCGGGGCGGGGCGGGGGAAGCTGAGCTTCCTTGTACCATGCCTGCACTTTTTCCCGGTAGGGCGCAAGATCCATGGTTTCTATATGCTGGGGACGGGTATCCGCGGTTATCTGGCAGCCCGCATGTTTCAGGGCTGTGATATAAAGAGGCTCCCTGATGCCCTCCTTCTGCAGGATATTCGTACAGAGAAGTTCATCCGGCGTCATATCGGCGACAATGCGCCCTTCTCCCACCACAACAATCCGATCCACATCCCGGTACAGGGCATCCTCCAGGCGGTGTTCGATGATGAGTACGGTTTTTCCCGTGGTCCTGCTGATTTTGTCTATCAGATCGATAGCCTTTTTCCCGGTAGCCGGGTCCAGGTTGGCCAAAGGTTCATCAAATAACAGAACGTCCACGTCGTCTATCATTACACCGGCCATGGACACCCTCTGCTTCTGACCGCCGGACAGCTCCGTCGGCGCATGTTTCAGAAGATTCTTCACATCTACGATTTCTGCTACTTCATCAACCTTTGAAAAAATTTCATCCTGGGGCACGCAGTCATTTTCCAGGGCAAAAGCGATATCCTCCGCCACCGTCAGACCGATAAACTGTCCATCCGTATCCTGCAGTACGGTGCCCACCAGCTTGGACATTCCGAAAATCCCCGCCCTGGAAGGGTCTTCTCCCCCTACCTGCAGTTCTCCCGTGCTTTCCCCGGGAAACGAAAAAGGAACCAGTCCGTTGATACAGTGCGCCAGAGTTGATTTTCCAGAGCCGGACGGTCCCACAATCAGAACCTTTTCCCCGGGATAAACCGCAAGGTTTATATTATACAGGGTGGGGTCTACCTGTGAGCGGTACTTAAATGTATAATCCTTGAATTCAATAATCGGTTTCATCCTTTACCTCTCTTTATTTCCGCGGGCAACAGGCCAGACAGCCATGCCTGCATGGATATTTGGCGGCTGCCGCGAGGGTCAAATCAGCGCTCTGAGGCCTTCTGAGAACGCTGGATGATGCAGATATAAGCATATTATATATGTCAGTATCCGCATCATCCGGTATTTTATCAAATATGGTAACGGTTCAGGACGGCCATCGTCATGAACTGTTACTAAGTATTAGTCTTCCTTGGACAGGCTGGAGGACTTTGCTCCGATCTTGGAATAGGCAAAGGCGAGCAGGGTTCCGAGCACAGCCGCCACGATAATGTTTCCGATGAATGCAAGAATGCCCTGGGTAAATACTTTTTTGGCAGGTTCCGCATAGATCAGGATGTCAAGGACGGGCGCAAGCAGGATCCAGGCGAGTGCATTGGCAATGACCTGGACTACATTGAACAGGGCGATGGCTTTGCCGTCGAAGCCGCCGTCTTTGATAGCGAACTTGGCAGCGAATACACCCATGAGAATACCGAACAGGGCATCCGGGAATACCCAGCTCCAGTAAATGCTTCCGTAGAAAATAGCATCACCTAATGCATGGCCAATTAAGCCGATTGCGCCGCCTACGATGGGTCCGAACACTGCCGAGAAAAAGGTCAGGACAGCGACTCTGGACTGCAGGGCGGTGTTGGGAATGATGCCGAAGGGAATCTGTGCGTTGGTAAGCACGATAAAAAGAGCGGTTCCGATACCAGTAGCAACAACTTCTTTTACACCAAATTTGAGTTTCATTTTATCTCCTCCTCATAGAGTAAAGTGTTTTCGGCATCTGTATGTCCGTATTCTTTTTTGCATGAATGGCGGTGCAAAGATGCCGTTCTTCTGTAACCTGCGGAAGTATTTTACCCGCTTCCGCTTACCTCCTAACTATATCGGATTTCCACCTCTTTTGCAATGGTTCTTTTTATGCAAGAGGCACTTCTGCGGCCAGTGCAAAGGAGTATATGATCTTTTCCCTCACCTTTTTTCCGGTGAGCTGTTCCAGGGCGCGGGCGTAGTAATCCAGCTGGACCTGGTAGCGGTTTATCAGCTCCTGGGGACAGGTGACGGAATCCGTTTTGTAGTCGGCCACCACCAGGCCGTCCTCTTCCTCCAGGTAGACGTCGATGATTCCCTGGATGAGCACGGTTTCCTCCTCCGGGAAGCTGTCATCCAGCGTTTTGGCAGGCAGGCCCAGGACAAAGGGCTGTTCCTTGTACAGTCTTCCGCGGGCCGCCGCCTGCGCCATTCTGGCCGCCAGGGAACTTTCAAGGAACTGCGCTATCTTCCCGGGATTTATGGCTTCGCGGAATTCCTTCAGAAGAGTTCCCTCCTCCGCCATGCGGTCCAGGATTGCTTTTACCTCTGCCGGGTCAGGCGCTCCGCCGGCAGCCTTCCTCCCCAGCCTTCCTGCGTATTCGGCAAAAGGAAACAGCTCCAGCGCTTTATGGTAAGCGCTTCCGCGGGCGGTCCCGCTGACCTTTTCTTCCTCCCGGATAAAGCGGGGAAGGTAGGGCACCAGCTCTTTTTCCTCAAAAAGGTGATAGGCTTCCTCGGCCGCTTCCTCCATGCCTGCTTTTTTCAGTTCGGAAACTGTGGTCTTGGTATACAGGTTTTTCAGGTTTTCGTGAGGATAGACGCTTTCCATGCGTTCTCTGAGCAGGCGTATTTCCTCATTTTCCTTCCCGGCGGAACGCCTTGCAGCCTCTTTTTCAAAGGAAAGCAGGCGGGCCTTCAGCTGCTCGCGGCCCTGCTCCTCTCCCATCTGTTCCTGGAGAAGCTCCGATGCGGTGAGAATCTGTACCTTCTGTCCGCACACGGCCCAGGCGGGAAGCAGCCAGTCCAGATAGCCCGATGCCTCGGAACGCAGGGTAAAGGTAAGACGCCCCGGGCCGTACGGGGCATCTGATGCCGTCACCAAACCGGCGCCGCCCTCGTCCAGAATGCGCTGTACCTTTTCGGCGTCCTTGCAGCTGCCGGTGAGAATCAGTTTTTCCTGCGGCCTGGTCATGGCCACATAGAGGACACGCAGCTCTTCCCCCAGGCTGTCCCTGCGCAACTTGCCGGAAAGCACGGCTTTTTTCAGGGTGCTTCCCCTGACGCGGGAGTCAATGTCCACGTAATCCAGGGCAATGCCGTAATCCATATCCATGATGACAGGCTTCATCGTATCCTGCATGTTGAATTTCTTGGAAAGGCCGGCCACAAAACAGATCGGGAACTCCAGGCCCTTGGACTTATGGATGCTCATGATGCGGACGGTATCCGCATTTTCATCCTGCACATTGGCTTCGCCGTAATCGATATCGTATTTCTCCACCTGTTCCATGTAGCGGATAAAATGAAACAGGCCGAAATAGCTTGTTTTTTCAAAATTTTCCGCACGGGTTAAAAGCATCTCCACATTAGCCCGGCGCTGTTCGCCGCCGGGAAGGGCGGATACGGTATACAAATAGCCGGTTTCCTTCAGGAATTCTTCAATCAGCTGGTGTATGGGCATGTAGGCCACATACCGGCGGAAGCGGTCCAGCAGCTGTAAAAAAAGCTGCGATTTTTCCTTCAGCTCTTCCTGCGTGCCCTCTGTGGCACAAACCGTCAGGCAGGTGTAAAGCCGCCTGCCCTCCGCCCCGGTTTCCGCTTTCATGCGGGCGATGTCCTCATCGGAAAAACCGGCCGCCTCCGATTTCAGGACGCCAAACAGCGGGATATCCTGCAGGGGATTGTTCAGCACCTTCAGGAAATTCAGGATCGTCTGCACCTCCGTTGCCGCAAAATACCCGGTTTTGGAGGTGATATAAACAGGAATTCCGCATTCCTCCAGCACCTTCTTAAAGGTTTCATCCCAGTTCGCCGTAGTGCGAAGCAGGATTACGATGTCTGAGTAGCGCGCGGGGCGCAGCTGCCCTGTTTCTTTATCGGTGACAGGAAGCGTTCCCGTCAGCTGGCGGATTTTACCTGCAATGGCCAGTGCCTCCCTCTCCCGGTCATCAAGGCCGTCCTCCCCGGCTGCTGTCAGCAGGACCTCGGTTTCATAAACGTCCCCTTCCCCCTGCCCTTCAGGCTCCGGGAAGGATGCTCCGGGATACAGCGCCGCGTCCCTGTCATATTCCACACCGCCCAGATCCCGGCCCATCATGCAGGCAAAGCAGGCATTAACGCTGTCCGTCACCTGGCGGCGGCTGCGGAAATTCTGTTTCAGGTCGATTCTGCGCTCTTTTCCCTCTGTTTTGCCGTATCGATCGAATTTTTCCATAAAAAGCTCGGGCCGGGCCAAACGGAATTTATAGATGCTCTGCTTCACATCCCCCACCATAAAACGGTTGTATTTTCCTTCCTCTTCCCCGGAAATGCTGCGCAGAAGATATTCCTGCACCAGGTTGCTGTCCTGGTATTCGTCGATCATGATTTCCGCATAAAATTCCCGCATTTCCAGCGCTGTGGCGGTAGGCTGCACCCCCTCCGGCGTCTTTTCAGTCAGTATCTGAAGGGCCATATGCTCCATATCGTGGAAGTCCATCAGGTTCTTTTCCCGCTTTTTCCCGTCCAGACGGATACGGAAGTCCTCAGTCAGGGCGAGCAGCCTGGAAACATAGGGCGCGCATTCCGCCATGCGTTCCGCCTGTACACGGGGAGAGGCGGAAAAATATTTTTTTGCAAGTCCGTTTAAAAGATCCTTGATGCCATTGCGCATCTGTTTTGCCTGATCCCTTTTTTCAGGGGACACGCTTTCGTCCTTCTTGGAACTGATTCTGCCAAAGGTGAGATCTGAAAACGCCTCATACATGTCCTCCAGCGTATCCGCCGCCAGCAGCCTGTCTATCAGCAGCCCGTCCGCCTCCAGGGTATCCAGGTACATATAGGGGCCGCCCGGTTCCTCACACAGCCGCTTTGTCATGGCAAGAAGCTCCTTCGCCTCCTCCAGCATGGAACGGATATAGCTTTTGAGCAAAAGGATCCATCTGCATTCATCCAGGCTGTCCTCCGTAACCGCATAGTCATCCTGATGCCCGGTGAGCCACTCTCCCGGCCAGGGATAGCTCATTGCAAACTCATACAGGCCGAGAATCTGCTCCTCCAGCCTTTTTTCCTTCCCCGCCGGGGCAAAATATTCCACACAGGAGAGGAATTCCTCATCTCCCGCGGCAAAATATTCCTCCAGCATATCCGCCAGAACGTCCTGCTGGAGCAGCTTGATTTCCCCATCGTCCGCCACCCTGAAATCCGGATCCAGGTCAATCTCATCAAAATGATTCCTTATAATATAAAGGCAGAAGCTGTCAATGGTGGTAATCTGTGCGTTGTGTATCAGCGTAAGCTGCTTAAGCAGGTGGGCGTTCCCCGGATTCGCATCCACCCTGCCGGAAAGCGCCTGGGTGATTCGCTCGCGCATCTGGGCGGCCGCCGCATTGGTAAAGGTCACCACCAGCAGCCTGTCGATATCCACGGGATGCTCTGCGTCGCTCACCATCTGGATGATCCGCTCCACCAATACCGCCGTCTTTCCGCTGCCGGCCGCAGCAGACACCAGAATACTGCTGTCCCTGGCATCAATTGTCGCCTGCTGATCCGGTGTAAATGTCACTGCCATCGTCTTCTCCTTCCGTCTCCAAAGCCTCTTTCATCCGTTCCAGGGCTTCCTGTTCTTCCAGCTTTTCCAGCTCCCGCTTCCGGTAACCGGGAATTTTCTTATCAAAGCCGCATACCTTGCTGTAAGGACAGTAGGTACAGGCATCCTTCGCCGTCTGGCCGCCAGACTGGACATAGGGGTTGAGGGCAATGTTTCCGTTCAGGATGCCGCTGCCGATTTCCCTGATTTTCAGGTTGACATAATCCGATATGACCCGAAAATCATTCTCTTCAAGGATGCTGGAACGGGCGCTGAAAGAACCGTCCTTTTTCCTCTCCACAGGGATGACGTCGGATTTCGTGCCAAACTCCCGATCCAGGCTTTCCACGATTTTCTCGTCCGCATTTACCACGCCCGTCATCCGCAGGCCAGCCAGGATTTTTTCCTGGATCTGCTCCGGCGTATCCGTTTCTTCGCCTTCCACCAGTGGATCGTGCACCCGGTAATACAGCATGGCCGCCGGTACCACCTTCCGGTCAGGATAGTCTTTTTCCTCCATTTCAACCGCCGCGTTCATATAGACCACCAGCTGCAGCTGCAGCCCGTAATACAGCGCCGCCAGGCTGAAATCCCGGTTCCCGGATTTGTAGTCTATGACCTTCACGTAAACCTTGTCTTCCTCCTCGCATACATCCACCCGGTCGATCCGCCCGCGCAAACGCAGCTTTTCCTCTCCGGTGAGGGAAATGTTCACCGATTCCAGCTCCTCCAGCACGGAAAAAGACACCTCAAACTGCTCCGGCCGGAAGGCTCCTTTTTTCAGCTGGTACTGCAGGGTGGACACGGTCCTCTTCAAAATCCGCTTCAGGCGGGTGATAATATACTGGTTGCGCGCATTGTCAAAAAGCACCGATTCTCCGTAGGTGACCGCATAGGCCTCCACCGCCTCCTCTATCAGGCTATCCCCCTCTTCCTTGGGAAAATCGAACCAGCTCCAGCCCTTTTCCTTCAGTTTTTCCCCGAAAATCTCCAGCACGCCGTGGAACAGGTTGCCCATGTCCACCGCCTCAAAGCTGTAGCCCTCCCTTTCCTTAAGCATCAGCCCATATTGCAGGAAGTGGGCATAGGCGCAGGAGGCATACTGCTCCAGCCGGCTGACGCTACGGAGAAGGCGAGCCCAAAACGCCCCCCCCCCCGCCTCTCTGGCCAAAGGTCTGTCCCGGTAGCTGTAGAAAGCTTTTTCCCGCATCTGCTTCGTCCAGTCCTGCGTTTTTTCCTCGGTAACATAGATCTGGTATAAATGACGGAAATCCTGCTCCTCCCTGCTGTTTTCCTTCATTCTCGCATCTGCGAACTGCCTAAGCCCCTGCACCAGCCCCGATCTGCCGTCCTCCAGCGTCTGCACCTGTGCAAGCTTTGGCAGCTCCTCTGGCTTTTCTATTCTTATGGAAGGGAAGAGCTTCTGTACCGTATCGATCAGGTAGGCCGGCCTCATGGAACGGCCTTCCCCGCTCATCCGTGAATAGGACAGGTACAGGCAGTCCGAAGGCTTGGTCATATTCATGTAAAGATACAGCTTCTGTATATACATCTGCTGCCTGGGGGTAGGCGCAAGCTCCATCCCGCTTTCCGCCAGGAATTCCCTGTCCATATCCGAAATAATGCCGCCGCTTCCCGCCTGTTTCGGGATATATCCGTCGTTCACACCCAGGAAAAAGAGCGCCTTTACCTGTTTTAAACGGGTTCTTTCCATATCTCCGGCCATGACGCGATCTACGTTCTGAGGGATGGTTCCCACCTGGATTTCCTGGAAGCCCGCCTCCATAATCCTGGAAAACTCATCCATTTTTACCGGTTCGCTGCCAATCAGCTCCACGATGCTGTCAAGCAGGTCCATCACCAGCCTGTAAATCTGTGCATATTCCCTCTGCTTTACCGCATCCCCTTCTTTTTCAAACTGTTCTTCATAGACCTTCAGCTTCAGCTGCACCTGGTTTTGTTCGATAAAAGCATACAATCCCATCACCAGCGCCTTCGTGTCCGCAAAGCGCCCCATCAAAGGCTCCAGCTGGTCAAGGAGCTTACGCCGGCTTTCGTTCAGTCCCTCCAGCTCCTCCAGTTCATTTTCCATATCCGGACGTTTACGCACGAAGAGTGTATTCCATCTCTTTTTCCCCCGCACGCCGGTGGCAAGCACATAATTTTCCAGCCTGTCCGCTTCCTCCGGGGTAAAATCGGCAAGGCCGCTTCTGATATAGTGAAATACCGATTCGTAGGTGAAGCCCTGGGTCACGATCTGAAGCGCGCTCTTCAGATATTCAATAAACGGATTCAACACGATTCCCCGTGTCTGATCCAGGTAGAAGGGAATTCCGTAAAGCCCGCCTTCTGTTTCCAGGAAACTGGCATAAGCCGACAAATCCCCTGCAATTACCGCCACATCCCGGTAGCAGTTTCCCGTACGGCGCAGATATTCCCGGATCGCAATACAGACCTGGCGCACCTCCTCACGCTGGCTGGAGGCCTCCATGATCCGAATCCGCGTCTCTCCCTCATAAGGCCTTAGGGGGTAACGGAACAGATGTTTTTCCAGATGCGCCATGGAAGGGTTGTCCCGGAACCTGGGCACCGGATTATTCCGCAGGATTACATCCTCCCCCCTGGCCACGCCCGCCTCCGCGGCCAGCCGGGTCAGGGAGGCCACCGTTTTTTTACTCAGATGGAACAGGTTCTGCTCCTCCTTTTCATCATACATATCCTCGCTGCCATCCAGCACTGCTGTTACGATTACCTCCTGTGCCAGCTCCATCAGCTGCCGCAGAACCCGGTTCTGCACCGGCGTAAAGCCGGTGAAGCCATCAAAGGCGATGACGCTTCCCTTCACCAGGCGGGATTTCGGCAGGAGCCTGGCAAGCAGATCCAGCGTTTCCTCCGTAGTGATATATTTTTCATGGATAAACTCCTGAAAGCCCCGGTAAAGCACGCCCAGATCCTTCAGCTTATGGTACAGCTGGCCTCTCTTTTTTGAAAAATCGGTGAGCTTTTCCAGCTCCTCCACACCGATCCCGTACTGCATGAACTCGGAAATAGCTGATTTTACTTCATGGATGTAGCCTGTCTTATTCAGGTTGCCGCCGATGACCGCCGTCTCCCCCTTCAGCTGCCCCGCAATCCGGCGCAGCACCAGGCTCTTGCCGGTATCATCAAGCACTGGCCGCTCATCCGCCCCCACCTCTTCAAAAATACGGTGGGAAAGCCGTCCGAAGCTGAGTACGTCAATGTTCATGATCCCCTGCTGCGGATGCATCATCACCAAATCCTTCTGCGTCTGCATCGTAAACTGATCCGGCACGATGATCAGGAAATTCCGATCCGGCTCCTGCTGCGACCGCGCAATGATTTCCTTATATAATCCGGTGCTTTTTCCCGCGCCGGATGCTCCTGTATAAAAACGTAATGACACGCTTTTTTCCTCCTGTGGTGATATGGCCTGGCTGAATAATTACTCCCTATTACTATACCATATCCGCTTCGCGGATACGGGCCTCCGGCGGAATTCAGCGCCTGATTTTCTGCGGTGAACGCAGAAAACAGTATGCGCAGGTATAATGTCGGCTACGCCGACATTATACCATATATCCCATGGCCTGACAGCTTCCAAATTCTATCCCTGCCTTGTTTTCTTCCATGATAAAAAGTAAAATATAGGTAATACTATCGTAACTGGAAACGTGCTGGACAATTCCGGGCCATTACTAATTATGACCGGCCGCGCTGTTTTCCCCGGCCTCCCGGAATTTTACAAATAGAAAAGGAGACAACTATGAGAAAAGTGATTCCCTTCAACGAAAACTGGTCCTTCCGAAAAGAAGATACGGGCCTTCCCCTGACGCTTCCTGCGGACTGGGAAACCGTGACGCTGCCCCACACCTGGAATGCGGTGGACGGACAGGACGGCAAAGGCAGCTACTACAGAGGCGCCTGCTGGTATGCAAAGGAATTTCCCACGCCCTCCGGCTTATGTGACAGCCGCTTGTACGTGGAGGTCCTGGCCGCTTCCCTTTCCGGAAGGGTGTTCGTCAATGGCAAAGAAGCCGCTTATCATGAAGGAGGTTTTTCCTCCTTTACCGCGGATATCACGGACTATCTCCACCCGGAAGGCTCAGGGAAAGCCAACCTGATCGCCATCGCAGCGGACAATTCCGACCGCCCTCATATTTACCCGCGTATGGCGGATTTCACCTTCTATGGCGGACTGTACCGCGGCGTTAACCTCATTGTTGTTCCCCGGGTACACTTTGACCTGGAATACTGGGGCGCACCCGGCCTTTCCGTCACCCCCCAGCCGGATGGAGAAAGCGCCTTCCTGAAGCTGCAAAGCTGGGTAAAAAATGCGGATGCCGATTATACGGTATGCTATACCATTACGGACGCACAGGGCAAAAACACGGCCGAATGCTGGCGGCCTGCCGAAAATCCGGGGACAAGCGTCTTTCTGCCCAAAGCCCATCTGTGGCAGGGTGTGGAGGATCCTTATCTGTATACCTGCACCGCAGCCCTTGTTTACCGGAACGAAACCGTGGACGAAATCAGCTGCCGTTTCGGCATCCGTTCCTTTGCCGTGGATCCTGAAAAGGGATTTTCCCTTAATGGTAAACCTATGATGCTGCGCGGTGTTTCCCGCCATCAGGATCGCCTTTATAAAGGAAATGCGCTCACCAGGCAGGAGCACTATGAGGACGCCGCCCTCATCCACGAGCTGGGAGCGAATACCGTGCGTCTTGCCCATTACCAGCACAGCAGGGATTTTTACGATGCCTGTGACGAATATGGTTTTATAGTATGGGCGGAGATTCCTTATATCAGCAGCCAGAGCGACGACCCAAAGGCGCATGAAAACTGCCGGACACAGATGCAGGAGCTGGTGTATCAGAATTATAATCACCCATCTATCTGTTTCTGGGGAATTTCCAACGAAATCACCATAGCCGGCGAAAAACCGGGCCTCGTGGAAAATCATAAGGATTTGAACGCGCTGGTAAAAGAAATCGATCCCACCCGCCTGACTACCATGGCCCATGTGAGCATGGTTCCCCTGGACAGCCGTCTTCACGGCATCACGGATCTGGAAAGCTATAACCATTATTTTGGCTGGTACGGCGGAAAATACACAGATAATGAAAAATGGCTGGATAATTTTCACGAAAAGCATCCTGAAATCTGCCTGGGACTGTCGGAATACGGCGCGGAGGGTATCATAACCTATCAGCCCGATGAGCCGAAATGCCGGGATTACTCGGAAAGCTATCAGGCGGAGTACCACGAGCACATGGCCGAAATCCTTATGGCCCGCCCCTATTTATGGAGCACCCATGTGTGGAATATGTTTGATTTCGGCTGCGCGGCGCGCAACGAAGGCGGCACTGCAGGCCGGAATAATAAGGGGCTGGTGACGCTGGATCGGAAAATTAAAAAGGATGCTTTTTATCTTTATAAAGCGTATTGGAGCAGGGAGCCCTTTGTGCATATGTGCGGACGGCGGTATGCGCAGCGGCCCGGGGATACGGACCGCCTGGATGGTAAAACTCCCACTGAGAATAAAAAAGGCAACGGAAATGGCGTCCCAGAAGCTTCCATAGCCGGCGGAAGTACCCGCGTGAAGGTGTATTCCAATCAGCCGGAAGTGAGCCTGTATGTAAACGGGGAGTTATATCAGACCTTGAAGGGTGATAAGGTATTTTTGTTTGAGCAGGTCCCTCTTTTTGACGGTTTTACCTGCCTGACCGCCTGTACGGGCGAGTGTTCCGATACTATGACGCTGGAAAAGGTGGAGACAAAGCCTGAAATCTATACGCTTCCTGTGGAAGAGGATGAAGACGATATGGAGGGCGCCGCTAACTGGTTTGACGAGGCTGCGGCTGTGGATGCCAATGCGGCTATGGAATTTCCGGAAGGGTTCTTTTCCATAAAGGACACGGTGAAGGAGGTTCTGGACCAGGAGGACGCCGCAGCTGTGCTGGCCGGCGCTCTTTATGCCATGACCGGGATGAAGCTGAAGAAGAGCATGATGGGGATGATGGGCGAAAAAAGCGTGGAAGGGCTGATGGAAATGATGACCGGAATGGGCATGGGTGATAATGTACCGGAAAATGCCCTGCAGGTGGTGAATGCGGAGTTGAATAAGGTCAAGAAGAAATAGATGCGGGAAAGTGGATCCGGCCGGAGGACTTTGGAAAAATCATCTGTAAAGAAGAATTCCGGCCAGGATGCCGATTCCGGTTCCCATCCAGTTCAGGCGGACATCAAACCAGGAAAAATGGCGGCCCTGAATCATCGGTTTGGTCGCCTCATCCGCCCATCCCCAGAAGACTGCCAGGATCAGCCCCGCTGCCATGGCGGCTGTTGATACATTGGCCGAGTGCAGGGTTCCGGTCAGGAGTATTGTGAAAACGGCAAAGAGAATCACGTGGGCCGCTCTTCTCAGCTGCTGGTTGAGTTTGCCGATATCCCTGACCGGGAACCAGTGCTTCATATGGTTTGCCAGTTCCAGGCTTGTTCTGCTGGTGTGTTCGCCGTCCTGGTGCGACAGCCAGGTCATGAAGAGGAACCAGAGGATGGTGAAAAACAGGTGGATATAAAAGGGCTTAATCAGTGTCAGAGTCAAACATTGGTACCTCCTGTATTATAACTTTTCCCAAAGAATTTCAACTTTGCATTCATGTTGGTTTACCCCCAATCCACAACTTGTCCAGCTATCGGCCAGCTGGTTAACTTTCAAGGATGTAACTACAGGCCCTGGATTTCCATAGCTCAATTCCTTTTTTAATATTTACTAATCACTTTACAGAGCTTCTTATAAAAAGCAATCTCATATTTCACAAAGGTATGGTATCCTTCCAGACGAAGCTCCGCATCATACTGTTTTTCTTCTATCTGCTTTAAAGCCTCTTCCGCCTTTTCTTCCAATTTGGCATAGGTATCCGCCACCTTTTTGTCTATTTGACTGCCTGCTTCATCAAAAGCTTTTTCAAATTAGTATTTCAGCATGCTGAGGCCTAAGTTTTTTCCAAATCTGCGTGGGCGCATAACCAGACTGCCCCCGCTTCTGTTATCCAGCAGTTCTTTTATAAACATCGATTTATCTACATAGTAAAAGTCATTGTCCCGTAACTTTTTAAAATCTTCAATCCCGATTGGTAAAGGTCTGTTCATACTAGGATCCGCTCTTTCTCTCTAAAAGATTATACCCTGTTTTTAGGTCTCCTGCAATCTGTTAACTGATTCCAGCATGGAAGATCGCTTTTTTAACATGGATATTGTGTTACTTCCGGGCATAAAAAAATGGAGAAAACAGTCCACATCCGTGACAGGACTGTTTTCTCCATATATTTTGCAAAAATTTCCATCTCTTGCTTACTGATGATGCGCAATCATCCCCGCCGCCTTGGCGATTTCCAGCACCACCACCGGCACCAGTGCCAGGCCGAGGGCCGTCAAATACAGATGCCCGGGCAGTGCAGTCAGGCCGAAAACCAGCGCCAGCGGGGGCACAAAGGTAATCAGTGCAATCAGCACCAGCGACAGGGCAGCCGCGCCGTTTAAATACTTATTGGTAAAAAATCCGGTCTTAAACAGCGAATGGCTGGATCGCATATTAAAGGCATGGAACACCTGTGTGGATGCCAGCACCATGAAAGCCATGGTACGGCCCGCTTCCACCGTGCCCGTTTCATTCCATCCCAGCCAGAAGCCAAACAGCGTCAGGGCAGCGAACATGGCGCCCTGCAGAACGATCCGCACGCCCAGCCCATGGGCAAAAATGCCTTCATTCTTCGGCTTGGGCTTCTTCTCCATCACATCATCAGGCACAGCTTCCATACCCAGCGCAATGGCGGGCAGGCTGTCTGTTACCAGGTTGATCCACAGAAGCTGCATGGAAAGCAGCGGGCTCTGCTTCCAGAACAGCATGGATAAAAATACCGTCAGCACCTCGCCGATGTTCGTTCCCAGCAGGAACGCCACCGCGTGCTTGATATTGCCGTAAATCCCCCGGCCTTCCTTCACTGCGGAAACGATGGTGGTAAAATTATCATCTGTCAGCGTCATATCCGCCGCGCCCTTTGCCACGTCCGTACCTGTTATGCCCATGGCGCAGCCGATATCCGCCGCCTTCAGCGCGGGCGCATCGTTTACGCCGTCTCCCGTCATGGAAACGATTTCGCCCTGTGCCTGCCAGGCCTTGACGATGCGGATCTTATCCTCCGGAGAAACTCTGGCGTATACGGATATATGGCGTACCTTCCGGTTCAATTCTTCTTCGCTCATCTGCGCCAGCTGTGCGCCGGTAATGGCTTCGTCGCCTTCCTCCATAATTCCCAGATCCTTTGCAATGGCGGAAGCCGTCACCACATGGTCGCCGGTTATCATAACAGGCTTAATGCCGGCCTTCCGGCAGACAGCCACCGCATCGCGTACCTCCGGGCGGGGCGGATCGATCATGCCCACAAGCCCCATAAAGGTAAGATTGCTTTCCAGTTCTTCAATGGTAGGATTTTCAGGCACACTGTCGATTTCCTTATAGCCCACTGCCAGGACGCGGAGGGCGTTGGAGCTCATGGAGTCAACCAGCTCCTGCGCCTTTTTCATATCGCCTGTGGTGCAGATGGGCAGCATGGAATCAAAGGCGCCCTTGGTGATGACCACATTTTTCCCATCGATTCTGCAGACAACGGTCATCAGCTTACGGTCGGAATCAAAGGGCAGCTCCGTCAGTCTGGGATATTCCCTGGTCAGGGTTTCCTTGGGACTGCCGTTTCTCATGGCGGCATATACAATGGAGGTTTCCGTGGGATCCCCAATATGCTGTACTTCTCCGTCCTTGACAATCACTGAACCGTCGCAGCAAAGGGAAGCATACTGCAGCAGCCTGCGGATGGCAGGCGTATCCTCATCGGAAATGTCCTCCATCAGATCCTCTGCCGCATCATAGGCCTTCACCAGGGTCATGCGGTTCTGGGTCAGCGTACCGGTCTTATCCGAGCAGATAACAGAGGCGCTGCCCAGCGTTTCCACGGCGGGAAGCCTGCGGATGATGGCATTCTGCTTCACCATACGCTGCACGCCGATGGAAAGCACGATGGTAACAATCGCCGGAAGCCCTTCCGGAATCGCTGATACGGCAAGGGATACGGCTGTCATGAAAATTTCCATCACGGCCATGCCGTCAATCAGGCCAATGACAAAAATGACCGCACATACGGCAATCGCCAGAAAGCCCAGGTATTTGCCCAGCTGCGCCAGCTTCTGCTGCAAGGGTGTCTGGGTATCCGACTCGCCCTCCAGAAGCCCTGCGATATGTCCCATTTCCGTCTGCATCCCAGTGGCCGTAACGATAGCTCTGCCGCGTCCGTAGGCCACGCTGCAGCCGGAATAAATCATGTTGGCCCGATCTCCCAGAGGCGCTTTTTCTTCTATTTGAAGAGATGCATCCTTTTCACTGGGCACGGATTCTCCGGTGAGCGCCGATTCCTCCGATTTCAGGCTGGCCGATTCAATCAGCCTGGCATCCGCAGGGATATTGTCGCCTGCTTCCACCAGTATAATGTCGCCGGGAACCACCTTATCGGCGTCAATGAGCAGCTCTTTCCCGTCACGGATAACCCTTGCATGGGGCGCCGACATACTCTGCAGCGCTTCCATGGCTTTTTCCGCCTTGCTTTCCTGCACCATGCCCATAACGGCGTTCAGAATCACGATTACCAGAATCAGCAGCGGTTCAAAAAATTCCGATGTATCATGGCCGTTGCAAGCAACGATAAAAGAAACGACTGCCGCAGCAATCAATATGAGTATCATCACATCCTTGAACTGCTCCAGAAATCTCTGCAGATTGCTTTTCTTCTTCTTAGCCCGCAGCCGGTTAGGTCCGTACTGCGCAAGCCTCTCCTCAGCCTGCGCGCCCGACAGCCCTTCCGACCGGCTGCTGTGCAGTTCACTTATTACTTCATCCAATGGTTTACTATACTGAGCCATTTTCAATCCTCCTAGTTTTCCGAAGGAAAATGCGAGCTCTACGCGAGCAGAGGATTTTCCTCCTTGTTTTCCGAAGGAAAATGCGAGCTCTATGCGAGCAGAGGATTTTCCTCCTTGTTTTCCGAAGGAAAATGCGAGCCCTCTGCGAGCAGAGGATTTCCCTCCTGGTTTTCCGTTCTCTTTTTACTGCGGTCCGTTCAAAGCCCTGTGCTCCTTTTGCCAAACCATCTCGTCTTTCAGTGACCCGGCCGGCAGATGCATGGTCTGCTCTACGATCGTAATCACCTGTTCCATGGAAAGAAGCCGCTTCCTGGACTGAGCCAGCAGTCCGAAAATCAGGACTCTGACGGTTTCTTCAGGATACGCAATGGTCAGATGCCCTTCCCTGACCCCCTGCCGGATCAGCCATTCCAGCTGTGCCTGCAGAAGCTCATTGGCATCCTGGGCGATGGGGTTATGGGAAATGATTTCCAGCATGCTGTCCAGATTCTCTTCCTCATCTCCTGAAAACTGGTCAATCATGTGCATATAAAGCGCAACGAATTCCGACGTTTTCTGATAAAAAGTAAGCTGCGTATCCGCCAGGATTTTCAGGGAGGCTTCCTTAAGCTCCGACATTACCAAATCCACAACCTCATTAACTATTTCATCCTTGGATTTAAAATAATAGTAAAAAAGTCCCTTGGCAACGCCTACCTTTTCCACAATCTGGCTGACCTGTGTATTTTTGATTCCGTTTTTGTCAAACAGCTGCCGGGCCGCTTCTATCAGCTCCGCCCGGCGTATTTCCGGTTCCTTCGTTACCCGCATTCTGTCACCTGCCTTTTATTGGCTGTTCTGCCGCCTTTTTGTGTATTATAGCAACTGACTGACTTTTTGTAAATAGTAAGTCAGTTATTTATTTTTATTTTCATTAAACAGTCTCCCCAAAAGCTTTCTTTTTATATTTCGGAAAGAAATCCTTCATACTTTTTATAAGATTTTTTGATTTGCGTCACACTTAGGACACACTTTTCCTGTATCATAAATAACAGATAGAGAAACAATAACTCACAAGTTTTGTTAAACTATCTCCCCCCTCATAAGAATAAGAAGCCTCCACAGTTTTTTGTGGGGGCTTCTTATTTGCTGTGTACTATGTTCATTTTAAAAACTGCCGGTAAGCCGGTTTAACCCTTTCCGTTTTCCTTCCATAAAAATTCCCTCTGCGCATACCGAAGCAGTTCATCCGGGGTGGGAATTTCCCCTTTTTTCGGCACCTTGTTCTGCCACGCTCCGGTAATTCCGTCATTTGGCGTATTTTTGTATGTATGCTCCAACGCTGCCTGCATTTCCTGTTTTACTTCCTGGACGCTTACCCCATACTCCTTTGCCACCTTCCGATAAATACTTTTTTTATTCATTTATTATTTTCTCCTGTCGGCAGACGTCTGTTATGTGCATCTGCTACTTCATTATAGACGATTCCAGCGTACGTTTCAACAATAACAGACGCTATAAATATTCGTAATTATAACAATTGTATATTATGATTATCACATGGAGGGAGGCGGATTTCATGGAAGAACAATTTATTCGGGATCGGATAACCGAGCTTCGGCTCCAAAAAGACGTTGCAGAGAGAAAAATGAGCATTGAACTCGGGCACAGTACAAGCTATATTCACAGCATTGCCTCCGGCCGGGCTCTGCCTTCCATGACAGAATTTCTTTACATATGCGATTATTTCAACATTACGCCCATGGAATTTTTTAACGATACGGAACATACTTCGGCCCAGCAGCAAAGGGCCATTCAGTATATCCGCCTGTTAAATGATTACGATACCAAGCTGATCGCAGATATGTTGGAAAGGCTGTACAGGCCAGAATAAAGTTTTAAAAAAACAGACTGATAAAGCCTGGCCGGATTCCGGCCGGTTTATTCAGTCTGTTCTTATTTCCGCCGTCCCGGGCAGCCGCCTGTTATGATTCCGAAACGGTATTGGCCTGCAGCTTGTGCTTCCGGTTCCCTTTTTTTACAAAGTCAAAGGAAAAAAGGATCATCAGCTCATGGGCCAGCAGCGGGAAGGCCGCCAGGATGCCAAGACGCAGCCATTCCCGCAGGGACAGATGCGCGGTTCCGAACGCCGCCGTCAGGAACGGTATTTCCGTCACAGCAAACTGCAGCAGGAATCCAATCACACAGGCCGCTATCATCAGCTTGTTGTTAAAGTGGTTCATCCGGAATATGGACTTTCGCATATCCCGCATTCCCACCGCATGGAACAGCTGCGACATGCCAAGAACCGTGAAGGCATAGGTCTGCGCCCGGTTCAGGATAGCTTCATGGGAAAGCACCGTGGCAAAATTATTGATGGTCAGCGGAATCTGTTTTTCAAGAATTACAGCATAGGGAATGGTAAAAAATGCCGTCAGGCTGATTCCCGCAATCAGCAGTCCGTAAAAACAGGTACAGGCCAGGCCGCCGCCTGCGAAAAGGCTTTCCTTCGGATCCCGGGGCGGCCGGCGCATCAGGCTTTCCTCATCATTGTCGTCCACCCCCAGCGCCAGCGCGGGAAGGGAATCTGTAATCAGGTTAATCCACAGGATGTGGCTGGATTTCAAGGGGGAGGCCAGGCCGCACAGCACCGCTAAGAACATGGTCATGATTTCGCCCAGATTGGAGGAAAGGAGGAATATCACGGATTTTTTGATGTTCTCATACACCCCTCTGCCCTCCACAATCGCCTTTTCTATCGTGGCAAAATTATCGTCCGTAAGGATGATGTCAGAGGCCTGCTTTGCCACATCTGTCCCTGTCATTCCCATGGCAATCCCGATATCCGCGGCCTTCAGGGAGGGAGCGTCGTTTACGCCGTCTCCGGTCATGGCCACGATATTTCCCTTTTCCTTAAAACCCTTTACAATCCTCACCTTATGCTCCGGCGACACCCTGGCAAACACCCGCACCTGATCCAGCTTCTTCAGAAAACGTTCCTCCGGCAGATGCGATACCTCCTCCCCTGTCATGCACTGCTCCGGGCGGCTCACTATCCCCAGCTGCTTTCCTATGGCAAAGGCCGTATCCACATGATCCCCGGTTATCATCACCGTTGTGACGCCGGCATCCCGGAACCGTTCCACGGCATTCGCCGCTTCCGGACGGGCCGGATCCTTCATTCCCACCATCCCCACAAACGTAAGCTCCGCTTCCACCGGGCCGCTGCCGCCGGTGCGCATGGCTACGGCAAGGGTACGCAGCGCCTGGGAGGACATTTCCTCCACCGCTTTTTTTATCTGCCTTCTCTGCTGGTCCGATATGGGCACAGGCTTTCCGTACAGCAGGACGCCGGTGCATTTTTTCAGGATTTCATCCGGCGCGCCCTTCGTATAGGTAACCGTCTGGTTTCCCCGCTGATGGAAGGTGGACATCATCTTGCGTGTGGAGTCAAAGGCAAGCTCCCTGGTTCTCGGATATTCCTTTTCCAGGGCCTGCCGGTGCAGGCCGTAGCGCGCGGACAAATCCAGAAGCGCCAGCTCCGTGGGATCCCCGATTCGTTCCCCGCCTTCCAGCACGGCGTCGTTGCACAGGGTCATGCCCTTTAAAAATTCCCGGTATTCTTCCCGGGCCAGCTCCTTTTTCCCCACCATTTTCTGGTTGGTAAAGCAGGTTTCCACCGTCATTTTATTCTGGGTCAGCGTGCCTGTTTTATCCGAGCATACAACGCTGACCGCGCCCAGGGTTTCCACCGAGGGGAGTTTTCTGACTATGGTATGCACCTTCACCATTTTGGTAACGCTCAGGGCCAGGCAGATGGTGACCACCGCGGGAAGCCCCTCCGGCACCGCCGCAACCGCTAGGGATATGGCGGTGATGAGCATTTCAATCATATTTCTCTTCTGAATCAGCGCTATCAGGAACAGCGCCGCGCATAAAAGCAGGGAAAGCAGGCTCAAAATCTTTCCCAGTTCTCCAAGACGCTTCTGCAGGGGTGTGATATCCTCATGGCTTTCGTTGATGAGGGAGGCGATTTTCCCAATTTCCGTATCCATGCCTGTGGCGGTAACGATCCCCTCTCCTCTTCCATAAGTCACAATGGTGGACATGTAGGCCATGTTATACCGGTCTCCCAGGGGAATGTGCATCTCCTTCTGTACTTTTGCTTCCCGTTTACCCGCAGCCGTCAGGCCGGAATCCGCTGCCGCCAGATCGGACATTTTCCCGGACTGTGAGCTGCGTCCGAAGGCGGCTGCACCCCTGGCGATGAAGGCTGCGTCCTTTTCAATAGGCAGGGACTCCCCGGTAAGCGCCGATTCCTCCACCTTCAGGCTGCTTGTTCTGGTCAGGCGTAGATCCGCGGGCACCTGGCAGCCTGCGTCAAGGCAGACAATATCGCCCACCACCAGCTGTGACGCCGGAATCTCCCGCTCCTTCCCTTCCCTTATCACGTAGGCCCTGGGACTTGTCAGCTTTTTCAGGGAATCCAGGGCCTTCTGTGCCTTTCCCTCCTGAATCATCCCCACTATGGCATTCATGAATACCACAATGGCTATGATCACCGCGTCGCTCACCTCATGAAGCAGGAGGGAAATGATGGCCGCTGCAAGCAGCACATAGATCAGCGGATCGTTAAGCTGCTCCAGGAAGGATTCAATCACAGTTTTCTTCCGCGGTTCCTTCAACTCATTTTTTCCATATTCCTGGTATCGCCTCGCCGCTTCCTTTTCCGTCAGTCCTTTGTCTATATCGCTGTCCAGCTGTATGCATGTTTCCTGAATGCTTTTTGACTCAAACACGTTCCCACTCCTTTATCTTGTCCTGATGCCTGTCTGAAGCGTCCGCGCATCCGGCCGGAGGGGTGCGGTGATTTTTCAGACATGCTCTAATAAACCTTATGAAATACAGGACAGGAATATGTCTGCCGGGTAAAGGAAAAAATCAGCCGTCTGTGAGTTTGTAAGCATGGGATGGGTGTCTATGATCTTTTTATAGAGGAAACAGCCCCGTTCGTGGTCGTTTATGATGCCGCAGGCCTGCCTGCACTGTAAAAAAAGATACTTAATAATTTCTTATTAATGTTGACCGCATATATTATACGTAATATAATATATAAAATTAGTATATATACAATAAGATAATATATAAAGGGGAAGGAGGGGTCATATGATTTATCCTCTCAGCACGCCGCAGCTGGAATATCTGATTTTGTCTGTATTATGCAAAAGGGACAGCTATGGGTATGAAATCAGCCAGCAGCTGAAAACTGTTACCAATACAAAGGATTCCACGCTGTATCCGATTCTGAAGCGGCTGCAGGGAATGATCAGCAGTATCAGGGGCGCAACCGGAGATATTACCAGATTACGCCGGAGGGCCGGGGTGTCTGTCAGTATCTTGAAAATGAGTGGCGCCTTTATGTGAATGCTATATATGAAATTGCCCATGGAGGTGAAAAACAGTGAACAGAACCGAATACATGAATGCCCTGGAAAAGCGGCTCCGCATTCTGCCCGGCGACAGTTACCGGGAGGCCATGGCATATTTTCAGGAATATTTTGATGAAGCGGGGCCGGAGCGGGAACAGCAGGCCATAGAGGATCTGGGGAGCCCGGAAAACGCTGCCGAACAGATTATCACCAATATGGCAATTGACAAGACTTCCGTACCGCATAAAGGAATCAGGAAAAATATGAACGCACTGTGGATCGGAATTCTTGCCATCTGCGCGGTGCCGGTGGCGCTGCCGTTCGCCCTGCTGCTTCTGGCGCTTGTGCTGCTGTGCCTGTTGTGCATACTTCTCATGCTGGCTGCATTTGTTTTACTCGCGCTGTGTGTGGCAGTCCTTGGCCCGGTGATCTTCGCCGCAGGCTTTACAGTGCTCCTATCCGCACCCGCAGCTGCAATGACCTGCTTTGGCATGGGCCTTTTCTTTACGGGCTTTGGGCTGATAGCTGTATATGGCATAGTTCTGGCATGTAAATGGACAATTATCGGAATGGCCCGGCTCTTTGGCCGTATCCTGAAAAAGAAGGGGGAACGAAATGAGCAAGCGTAAAACATTTTTTATAGTGTGTGGGATCCTGTGCGGGGTGGGGATGCTTCTGGCCCTGACGGGACGCCTTCTGGGAGGCGCTGTGACCGGCGTGGGCTATGAACCGGGAAACGGGCTTGTGGTCTATTCCCCCCTGGTAAGCAACCAGCCCAACGGTCCCTCCGTGCAGACGGATAAAATCGATCAGCTGGAGCCATTCACACGGATAGATATCCGGATGGATTATGCTGATATTACCATTGAAGAATCGGATCATTTTTCTCTGGAATATGAACTGACCGCATGGGAGAAGCCTGTTATCAGCGTGAAAAACGGCTGCCTGACCATAAGCCAGCCTCCGCATAACTACGGTAATAACCGTTTTTTCCTTTTCGGCAGCAGTTTTTCCGGCACTGTATACAACAGCTGGAACAGCTCCAGAGAATATCTCACAGTATATATTCCGGAAAATACGCAGCTTGACACAGTGTATGTGTCCACCTCCTCCGGGAAAACGGAGCTGTCCGGGCTGAAAACGGGCCAGCTTACAATAGATAATGATTACGGCGACGCGCGTCTTACGGATATCACCTGTACCAGCGCGGATTTCAGCCTAAGCTCCGGGAAGTTTACCGCGGATAACCTGAAGGCGGAAAGTCTGAAGCTTTCCGATGACTATGGCGACTGCATTCTGAAAAACTCGGAAATCTCAGGTAATACCACACTCTTCTTAAGCAGCGGAACGCTGAAAATGCAGCAGTCCTCCACCGGGGCGCTCACTGTGGACAGTGATTACGGCAATGTGGATTTGAACGGTATCACCTCTGAAAATGCCAGACTCACTCTGAGCAGCGGGGACATGAAAGCAGAAGGCTTCCTTTTCAAAAATCTGGATATTAAATCGGATTATGGCAGTGTGGAGCTTGTAACGCAGCTTACGGATTCCTTCGGTTATGATTTAAAGACAGATTACGGGAATATCAGGATAAATAAACATGACCTGGGCGATACCTATTATACCTTTGACAAAGAATTTGACAACTGGGTGCGAATCAAATGCAGCTCCGGGGATATCAGGATTACTACACAGACGGATTGACGGATCGGATTAGCGGAGCGGCGAATTGGCAGGCTGCAGGCCGGGCTATCGTTACTTATCTGCCGTTCCCGCCGCTATTCACCGGTCCCGCCTGTATCCGCCGCCTGTAAGGAAAAAAAGACGTCTGAATGCTGCCGCTATACGGAAGTACTCAGACGTCTTTTTATTTTGGAAATGTAACAGTCCAGGCCGGATATCTTCTTTCATGGCTCTGCCGTTCTGAGCTGTTACCTATAACCTGTAAATTATGCAGGTCAGTTCAGCACGCTGTCGTCCCCTTCAGGAAGGATGAATGCCAGAATGATGCCAACAACCGCTGCCAGCGCCAGGCCGGAAATGGTAACCGCGCCGTATACGGGAATGCTGTCGCAGCCGATTCCCAGAACCAGGATGATAGCGGCCACCAGCAGGTTGCGGCTGTTGCCGAAGTTCAGCCTGGAATTAATCAGGATACGCACGCCCACTGCGGAAATCATACCGTAAAGCACGATGCTGATGCCGCCGGTAACGGGTGACGGGATGCTTGTGATAAATCCGCCGAATTTTCCGAAGATACCCAGAATCATGGCAAACACAGCCGCGATACGGATAACGGAAGGATCGTATACCTTGGTTACGGCCAGAACGCCCGTATTTTCTCCATAGGTTGTGTTAGCAGGGCCGCCCAGAAGGCCTGCCAGCGCAGTTGCAAGGCCGTCGCCCAGAATCGTTCTGTGAACGCCCGGATCCACCATGAAGTTCTTGCCTACCACGGCGCCGTTGGTGGTGATGTCGCCCACATGCTCAATCATCGTAACCAGTGCGATGGGGGCAATGGCGAGGATGGCGTCCAGCTTGAACTGAGGTATGCACAGCAGCTGCGCCACAATGTCCTTATCCATAAAGGAAAGGAAGTGAGCCTCTCTCACTGCGGTAAAATCGCAGAAGCCAAGCGGCAGGCAGACAAGGTAGCCTGCGATAATGGCAAACAGAATCGGCATCAGGTTGAAAATCCCTTTTGCAAAAATGGATACACAGATGACCACAGTCAGAATTACCACCGTAACCAGCACGGATTTCAGGCTGAATTCTCCGTTGTAATAAAAAGCGCTGTTGATGGCGGTGCCGCTCAGACGCAGGCCGATAACAATGATAATCGGGCCGGTCACGATAGGGGGCAGCAGCTTGTTCACCTTTTCATAGCCGAAAATCTTGATCAGGCCGGCAAACAGCACATATACCAGGCCGGCAATGATAAGCGCGCCCTTGACCGAGGCCAGCTTCTCCATAAAATCCGGATCCCCCATACGGGAGTCCCCGATAATTGCCATGATTCCTGCCATAAAGGCAAAACTGGAGCCCAGGAATACGGGCACCTTTTTCTTCGTTACCCAGTGGAACAGCAGCGTGCCGAGTCCGGCACAAAACAGTGTGATTGACGTATTCAGCCCTGTCAATGCCGGAACCAGCACCGTGGCGCCGAACATGGCAAGGGTATGCTGAATGCCGAGAATCAGCTTTTGCTTCTTGGTTCTTTCACCCATTTTTTTAATCCTCCTCATAAGTATAGTATTAAACAGGTTATTTAAAAGCCTTTCGGCTTTTTGACAAATTCAGATGACAGACGACGGCTAGAAACAGATCTCCGTCTGCGCCGGTACGGTTTTGGCAAGCATTTTCCCGCCCCGGAAGGAATAGAGCACCTCGCTTTTTTTGTTCAGGGCATCGTAAAAATTATCCGCGTTCAGGATGATGAAATCCGCGGGATTCTTTTCCCGGATGCCGTAGGTTTCTCCCAGATGGAGGGTTTTGGCGGCGTTGTAGGTGATAAGCTTATAGGAATCGCAGATATCCTGATATCCCATCATCTGGCATACATGCAGGCCCATGAATACGGTATCCCGCATATTTCCGGTTCCCAGCGGATACCAGGGGTCGAAAATATCGTCATGGCCGAAGGAAACGTTCAGCCCGGCCTCCAGCAGCTCCTTCACCCTCGTTACGCCGCGTCGTTTGGGATAAGTATCCGTGCGGCCCTGCAGATGCGTATTCACCAGCGGATTGGCCACAAAGTTGATGCGGCTCATTTTCAGCAGCCTCATCAGGCGGTTCACATAGGCATTATTGTAGGAATGCATGGCGGTGGTGTGGCTGGCCGTCACCTTATCGAACATTTCCATTTCATAGGCCCTTGCCGCCAGCGTCTCCAGCCCCCTGGACGCTTCGTCGTCGATTTCATCGCAGTGCACATCCACCAGCCTGTCATAGCGGTATGCAAGATCCATGGCAAAATTCAGGGATTCCACACTGTATTCCCTTGTAAACTCAAAATGGGGAATGGCTCCCACACAGTCGGCTCCCATCTTCACAGCATTTTCCATCAGCGCTTTACCGTTGGGATAGCTTAAAATTCCCTCCTGGGGAAAGGCAACAATCTGGACGGTAACCTCATTTTTCAGCTCTTCCCTCAGCTCCAGCATGGCTTCCATGGCCACCAGCTTGGGATCCGTCACATCCACATGGGTGCGGACGAACTGCACGCCGTTTGCAGCCTGCATGCGGATGGCCCTTCCGGCCCGCTCCTTCACATCCTGCTTCGTCAGCTTTTCCTTCCGTTTGCTCCAGCATTCAATGCCTTCAAATAAGGTCCCGGACATATTCCAGACCGGATCTCCTGCCGTCAGGCAGGTATCCAGATGCACATGGGACTCAATAAAGGGCGGAAGAATCATTTTGCCGGTTCCGTCAATGACCTCTTCTCCCGGCAGCGCCTGGAGGGACGGCGCAATTTCCCCGAACACGCCGTCGTTTATTCTGATATCCGTTGTTTCCGCACTGTTTTCCAGATGAATATTCTTAATCAGCATTTACTTTCTTCCTTTCCTGCCTGCGATACCTTCACTGTTATCTTTTCCTGCTGGCAATGCCTTCACAGTTATTTTTTCCTGCCGGCCGCAAAACCCACAAGATAGCAGACCACCGCCACGGCCATTCCGTTGATGGATGCAATTCCCACCGGGACTACATTCGCCACAACAGCTCCCAGGATTACGCCGGCAATGGCAAACCAGTTCACCTCCAGCGTATTTTCCTTATCCTGGTCATAATCCTCCTTATGGCAGAAATAACCCAGAATCAGGATGGCGCCCACAGGCGGCAGGGTGCAGTTAAGGATGTTCAGCCAGCCCGTAAAGTTATTGTAAAGCCAAATGGCGGCCACGGTTCCCAGTGCGCCGGAAATGAGCACCAGCGGGCTTTTCTTGATTTTCGTGATATTGGAAAGCCCCAGTCCCGCGGAATAAAGCGCATTGTCATTGGTAGTCCAGATGTTCAGGCCAAGGACAATGATGGCGAAAACGGTGAGGTTCAGGGCAATCATTACCTCAAAAATATCGTTGCCTCCCACATAGACGCCGCTGAACGCACCGAAGCAGAACATCAGGCTGTTTCCCAGGAAAAAGGCAATCGCAGTGGTCCAGACAGCCGCTTTCGGCGTCTTTGCAAATCTGGCAAAATTCGGAGTTGCCGTACCGCCGCTGACAAAGGAACCGATAACCATTCCCGCGCCGGTGATGACGCCAAGCCCCTGGCTTTCCGCAAATTTTTCAGCAAGGGAGGCATCTCCCTGGCGGACCGCCATTATCATGGCCGTAATTCCCAGCATGGCAATCAGGGGAACGGAAATATAGCTTACTATCGTCATGGCCCGGATGCCGAAGAAGGCCGATCCGGTCATGCAGATACCCGCAAGGGCCACCAGCAGCGGCACCACCCACGGCTTGTCCGGCGCAATCAGTTTGGCAACCGGAATGGCAAACATGGCCACGCCCACGCCAAACCAGCCTATCTGTGTGAAGCTGATGAGGGCGGAAGGCAGATAAGAGCCTTTTTTACCAAAAGAATGCTGGGCCAGCAAATCCATGGATAATCCGGTTTTACAGCCAACATAGGCCAGTAGTGCCGTATAAATACCAAGAATTGCGCCGCCCAGCAATAATGCTTCGACGAAACCTTTCAAATCAAGTCCGATTCCCAGCTCCTGTCCGGTCCACATACTGGCTGAGAAAAAAGTGAACCCCAACATGATCATGAACATTGTCACGATATTCCGGCGGGCATGTCTGGGAACGGGCATCAGCGAATAATCCGCATCCACTTTTACTTTCTGTTCTTTCGTGCTCAAATTCTTGTCTCCTCTCCTGTTGTTTTCCTCCAAAATACTCTTCCTAAGATACTACCATATCCGGCAGGAGTGTACAACGGTAAATTTTACGAAAAACATCTTTTGTTATAGTTAAAACTAACAGCTTAAACAGGATGGAAAGTTCCCTGCTGTGTGCTCCTGCTGTTTATAATTGTGTTTTGTATTCCCGCAGCTTTTCCGCTGCCTCCGTCCGGGTAAGGGAGAACCGTTTTTGGAGTTTTTCAAGAATCCGTTCTTCCCTTACCCCTTCTTCCAGATTGTCCAGAATTAAGGCACGAATACCTTTTTCAAGCCCTTCTTCAATGCCATCATTAAAAATCATCTGCCCAAGCTTCGTCATTACTAACACCTCTTTCACATTATTTAACTCATCTCCGGTCAGGAATTTATCCGCAAACGTATACAGAACCGCCTGCATCTTTTCCAATTCCAGCTGAGTTATACAATCCTGCGATGTCTGCAGGATTTTCAGATGCACCCAGCATTTTTCCTTCATGGCATAATTAAAATCCTGATACAGATCCCGGGCCTCAAGCTTTACAATTTCGGTAGGGGCGATATACTCCGCTTTCCCTTTAATTCCCAACAACGGCATAAGCTCCTCACCGAAATATTGGACAGCTGTCTTCAGGGCCAGATCCTCATGATGCCAGACGGACTTTCCCTCCGCCTGTTCACTGCTGCTTTGTACGCCAGCCTCCTGCTGCGCCGCTGCTTTCTGAAATTCAATCCGTAATTCAGCCTCTTTTTGAGTGTTTTCGCGTACAGCTTTCCTTCTTCGTGAATTCTCTGTTACAGCTTTTACGTCCTTCTCTTCTTCGTTATTCTTGTGTCCTTTCACACAGCCTCCGTTCCGTAAGCTATGTATAAAGTCCTGCCTGTCATATAATTATAGCTGTTAATTCGACATCGGGCAACCGTATCCTACATTTTGTCTTGATTTTTGTCCCTGTATTTACACAGGTATGTTATCTTTAATAAATGAATGAAATCTTCGTCCGATTCGGACAGAAAAAATGAATTGAAATATAGTGGTAAGGTAAATGCAGATTGGCATTATTGGTTCCGGCAGACGACAGGGCTTACACATAATTCCGGCCGCCGATGTATTATCAGTTTAACAGCCTCCCTATAAATTTTCCAATTAAAATTTTCTAAACTTACTTTGTATATGCACATTCAACGTTTCAGAGAAAAATCCGTCCTTACAGAAAGGAATGCGCTGCCTGCCCTGTGGGAACTTACCCTCAATGGCAGGTTGTATATTCTTTTTTATTGAACGGACACCCTTCATGAATATGTGATTGTATTCTGCCCCCCAATCCGATACAATAGAAACAGAGCGTCCGAAATACCGGACGCAGACGGACGCTGCAGCCTGGCCTGCAGCCAAACTGCAACAGGCAACAAACATACACCTATATCCGGAGGAAAGATTAATGAAAGAAAAACTATACACCATCCCGCTCAACGATGCCATGAATGCGGAGGACGAATGTCCCTTCTGCTTTATTGAAAGAAATGTGGAGCAGGATATCATGGACTATGTTCTCGGCTCCTGCGCTTCTTATATGGAAAGCGATACCAGGGAGGCCACCGACAAAGCCGGCTTCTGCCGCATGCACTACAAGAAAATGTTCGATTACGGTAACACGCTAGGAAACGGCTGGATTCTGAAGACCCATTATAAGAAGCTCATTGCGGAAATGAAGGATCAGTTCTCCCACTTCACTCCCGGCAAAACCTCCCTGATGGATAAGCTGAAGGGCAGACCCGCGGATGCCAACGCCATCGCCTCCTGGGTTGCGGAAAAGGAAAAAACCTGCTATATCTGCGATTATTTCACCAAGGAATACGCACGCTACATGGATACCTTTTTCTACCTGTATAAAAATGACGAAGCCTTCCGTGAAAAGCTGAAAAACAGCAAGGGCTTCTGCCTCCATCATTTCGGAGATCTGTGCGCGAATGCGGACGCCCATCTGGGTGATGCTGAAAAAAAGGACTTTTATCCTCTGGTATTCCGCCTGATGGAGGAAAATATGGAACGCGTTTCCGGTGATGTGGACTGGCTCATCGAAAAATTCGACTACCGGAACAAGGACGCGGACTGGAAGACCTCCAAAGACGCGGTACAGCGCGGAATGCAGAAGCTCAAGGGCGGGTATCCGGCGGATCCGGTGTATAAAATGAATAAATAATCAAATACAGGTGCAGAAAGAGCAGATTATGAATTATAAAATTTTAATACGAAATTTGGGCCCAATCAATGACGAAGCAGTTCATTGGGTGTTTTGGAACTACAAAGCATATGCAAAAGTTCCGTATCACTTATTTGTTTGATGAAAAAAAATAGAGATCTGCCTAAATAAAGATGGTTATGTCCTTTTCTCCTTCAACGACATTTTAAAAATGGAGCTGAAATCATTTATATTCCGGCAGGAAGAAGCCTGCTGGCTACTATGTCAGAACAGCTGCATGATATCTCTGTTAGTGAAATGGATTTGACCATGCAGGAATTTGTAAAGTTAATCAGAGCTACAAAAAGCCAATTTGGTACAAAGATACCAGAAATGGTCCAGAACTATACAAAAACAGTGAAAGGACAAATTAATAATTCAGCAGTCACCCACGCATATGAACTGATTAAAAAAATATTAAAAGCCGATTATGTAAATGACAGCGACGGTGAAAAAATTTATTTTGATGAACATCATTGGGTAAAGCTGATGTATGGATCCTCCGGACAACAGGAAGCCCACTTATTTCCTATAGCCCAAAAAGATATGATAAGCCTTATTGCTTTAATGGTAAATGCCACCGACAGCCGGGTAATAATCACCACACACAGTCCTTACATTCTTACTTCCTCAAATATTTTATTATATTCAGAAAAGGTGGAAAATAACTATAGAGGAGAAGAAAAACCGGTAATTCCCCGAAGCATACGATTATCCTATCATAAATTTGCTGCATATAAAGTAGAAAATGCAGCAGATTCTTTAACATCACTCATGGATGAAAACAGCCATATGATAAGTACTGATTATATTGATAAAGTTTCCGAAATCACCAATAACGAACTGGTCATCCGGTGATAAACGGAAGCGTATTAATACCAACTGGATGGCAAAGACGGTCGGAATTGATAGAAACTCAAATAATAGGATACAAAAGCCGTGAAAGCTGATGTATCCTTTTTTGTACCAAAAGTGTATTGGAGGTGGCAATTACATTTTATTCAATAATTCCGCCATACTCTTCCAACTCACAAATACATTTGACAGAATTGTATTATCCTCGTAGGATTAAATATATCACTGTCGGTTAATCAAAAAATTTACATTGGGGCTATGCTATGATTACAACCTTTAGTTGGTTTGGTTACGAACTGTCAATGTCCGAGAACTTCAAAAGGATAAAGCAAGCTGGTTTTGACGGCGTAATGTTATGGTGGGACGATTCTTTTGGCGACATAGAATACCGCGGCAATCCGGATTTAGCACGGAAGTCCGGGCTGTATGTTGAAAATATCCATGCGCCCTTTAAAAGAATAAATAATATTTGGCTTGATAATATCGTCGGGAATGATCTTACAGAATACTATTTACATTTAATAACCGAATGCGCAGAATACGGAATACCAACGATAGTCATGCATCCCTCCTCAGGGAATAACGTACCGCCATATAATCCGCTTGGTCTTGACAGAATCAGACGGATTATAGATAAGGCGGAAAAATATAATATATATGTGGCTTTTGAAAATATGAGAAGATATGAATATTTAAAATATATCTTAGATAATATTGACTCCCCGCGCGCCGGATTTTGTTATGATACCGGACACCACCACTACTGGCACCCGAAATGTAATCTGCTGGCACAATATGGTTCCCGCCTGATGGCACTTCATTTGCATGATAATAACAGAATTGAAGATCAACACCTGATCCCTTTTGACGGTACGATTGACTGGCAGACTACTATGCGTCAAATCAGGCAATCCGGTTACAAAGGCGCTATAGCATTAGAAGCTGAAAATGGAGGGTATCAGAACCTGCCTCCGGAAACTTTTTTACGCTTAGCCTTTGATCGGGCAAAAACACTGGAACGTTTGTCTGACAATTCAGTTTAAAATGATAAATAAGAAATATAAGAACCTGATTTAAAACATATAAAAGGAGAATCAATATGGCACTATTCAACAAAAAGAAAAACGAACCGCCCCCTAAAGAAATGAAACAATATATCACCGGCGCCGGCGGGACTATTGTCAGCAAATCAATTCTGGAAGGCACCTCAAAGCTGAAATGGTTATTCCGGGAAAACAGCGAATACGGCAACGGCTGGGTTGCGCTTGGCGACACAGATACCCAGGAATATGTTGATAATCCCGACAATATGGCGATTGTGGATTTTAACACCCTCGCCAATATTGAACCGGCGGTTGTAAATGTTTTTTATATGCCCGTGGGAAGTGACTTGGAGCTATGCTCCGACCCGTCGGGAAACTACTTTCTTGATACGCGGGACGGAAAAGAAATCCGGGAGCCGGTGAAGCACCCGGTACAGCTGGCATTTGAAAAAAATCTGAAGTTCTTAAATCAGGACAATTATCCTTCCGAATTTTTTCAGGGCCTGTTTCAGACCGGCGGCCGGCTGGAAACTTTTATCCCGGGGAACGCCGATTTTCCCACCGGAGAAGTTGTACTGGCCGATCCGCTTGCTTATCTCGGCGGCGAATATGCGACTTATCTGGACAGAAAGGTTCCTGTCGGAAGCTATCCGGTAGAACTGGCCGTCTTACATTCTGAACTGGCCGATTTGCGGATTGCCGCGGCAAGGCTTATTGTCAGTGACAGTCCGGCCGTCCGATATGAAATCGCCATGCCAAAGGGTAAGAAACCGGAGGAATTGGGACAACCGGGCGTATGGACGCTTTTCGGTGTGGATACAGGCCTTGCATGCTGTACCGACGTAAAAATCGGGGAAGAATACCGGGATTTTTTTGCACAGTGGCACAAGGAAAATCCGGGGAAAAACAGGTACGACGACTATTTTGCGGCGCTTTTTGAAGAAAGCCGCCGAAAATTCCCCCATGTACAAAATCAGGGCGGCAGCTTCCTTAGCTGGCAGCTGCCCCGGACAGGGCACCATGTCATCATGTTCGCAAGCGGTATGGGCGACGGCATTTACAGCGCTTACTGGGGGCTTGATTCCGATGGTGAAGTGACCGAACTGATCATGCCGTTTATGAATCCTGAATTCTTTTAACCGATTAGAATACCCGTACAAACAAAGACCGGGGCATGCGGGAAACTGTTAAACATATAGCTTCCCAATGTAACAGCAAAAAAGAGCCGGTGTGAAAGGTCATAACTCTTCCTTTCTCCCAGCTCTTTTTATAAATTACAGGCCAAGGTTCTACAGTCCGGTTTACAAACAAATTTCGATCTCTGTATCCGCTATCCGGATTAATCAGCATCCATCATTCCCCTGCTGTCACCTGACACTCCATTCATACCGCCCGGAAGGCACCCCATCAATTCTGATATACCCATCCCCCGTTTTTACAAAATCATGGAATTCCTCTCCGTCCAGGAAACACCGTTTTCCCTCTTCAAAGGGCACAAAGACCTCCGCTTTTGCTCCCACAGGAATCACAGTTACCATCAAAACCTGTCCGTCCCGTCTGCTGCATTCCACTTTAACCTTTCCGCGCACGGTGAATACCGCCCCCTTCACCCGGCTGATTTCCTCATTCAGCCACGGCCGGATCCTCACCCTGCCATACCCTGGCTCAACAGGCGTAATTCCCAGCACAAATCGGCACAGCCATTCCTTCACATGTCCCATCATCGCATGGTTCCGGGAGCGTCCCAGCCCGTTCCACAGCTCCGTATAATTCCAGAACTCCGGCAGTGTGGTCAGTCCCTGATCCACATGGTGCCTGTAGCTGGGCGCTGTAGGGTTCATGACCATACGGTACACCGTATCATTTTCCCCACGGGAGGCCAGTGCATGAAACACCTGCTTTAATCCCACCTCGCCGGAGGATAAATGATCGCCCCGCGCCGTTACCGCAGCCATAAGCCCGCGCAGCGCGGCCTCCTCCTTCTCCTGCGGCACAATACCGGAAAACAATGCACAGCCAAAGCTTGCCTGGCTGCCGTTTCCATAGCTTTCCTCCTCCGGCCGCCAGCATTCCCCATCCTCGTAAAATCCGCTCCGTATCCGCTCCGCCAGGTTCCGGTAACGCTCCTGCAGTTTCGTCTCCTCCAGAATCCCGGCTATCCGGGAAAGCGTCACCGCCTGCAGATAAAAAGCGCAGGTTGCCACCAGCGTAGTGGGCGTCTCCTCATTCAGCTGTCCCCATTCTCCCATATGGGCATACCCCTTCAGCACGCCGTTCACGGACTGCCGTTCCAGATGATCCACATATCCCTTCATCATGCCAAAATTCTTCCGCAGGATTCCCTCGTCGCCATATTCCATATAGTAATACCAGGGTGTCATCACGCAGGCCCCGCCCCAGTTGGGATCCTTAAAAAGACGTCCAATCCTGAAATATTCAGGCGCTATCCCCGGCACAAAGCCCGCCTCCTCCGTCTCCCTATTGTCAAAACGGTCAAACGCAAAGCCCGGATAGCTTTCCGGATCGTTTTTCATAGGCGCTTCCCCAAGCAGCTCCTCCGTTACCTGCGCATCCTGCATATCATCCATGATTTTCGGAATCCAGCTGCGGATATCATATCCCGCCGCCATGGAAGAAAACATCAGCTGCGTTGTTTCCAGCCACCCCAGTTTTTCGATCTGGGGACAATCCGTAAAGCTGCACATCATGTTGCTCTCAATGGAACGGTCCGTCATCCGGTTCACCGCATTCAGTATCTCCTGATCCGTTTCAAAATCCGAATGCTTTTCATTCATCAGCCTGACCGCACAGCCCTCAAAATTTTCCACGGTGGGAATTCCAGGGAATCCCGCCACCTCCACATACTGAAAACCATGATAGCAAAAATGCGGATGCCACTTCTCGCTTCCGGTTCCGGCCACAACATAGCTGTCCATCACCCTGCACTGATACAACGTATCACAGCTCTGGGTACAGGAGGCCTGATCCACGCCGCTGCCGTCCGCCTTCAGCACCTCGCCCGGATACAGCTCAATTTTCTGCCCCGCATATGGCTGGGTATCCTCCAGCCTCAGGCAGACAAAACCCGCGCTATTTTTCCCCATATCCACCAGCCAGTTACCGCCTGGAAGCCTGACAACACTCGCGGCAGTCCATCTTTCCCAGATACGTATGGGCAGGAATTCCCTTGCCGCCAGCTTTCCCTTGGGCGGTTCCATGACTGCCGCATTCCCCCAGCCCTTAAGCTCTGCCTCCGGCGTATCCCAGCCCTTCATCTGAAGCGCCTTCACCCCATCATAATCCTCTCCGCCGTACCAGTTCTGAAAGGTCACAGGACTTTCCCCTGTTTTCCAGGCTTCGCTGCTGGCCGCCGCTATTACCACAGCTCCATCCTCCATGGTCAGCTCCACCTGGGCAAGCAGCTTCTTGTTCCCGCAGATGCCGTCCTTGAGAAAAATCGTGTCATCCTTCTGGTAACGATGCTTTTCCGACAGGGTTCCATCCCCTTTTTTCATCACAGGATCCACGGCAAAATTCACATACTGCCCATTTCCCAGAACCACGCCCACCGCATTCTCCCCCTCTTGCAGAAAAGGGAGGATATCATAAGTAACATAATATACCCTGCGGTTAAACTCACTCTCCCCCGGCTCAAACAGGTTTTCGGAAAGCGGCTTTCCATTGACGCCCGCCGTAAAAAGCCCCAGGCCGCTGATATAGAGCCTCGCCTTTTTTACCCGGTCCCGGGCCTTTACCGTAAAACGGCCCACAATGGCCGGCGCCGCTGACTTATCTCCGGTAAAATCATCCCCCTGGCCAATCCAGGCCGCTTTCCAGTCCTTCTCCTCAAGCAGCCCCATTTCAAAAGAGGCGGGTCCGCTCCACGGCGAAACGTTCCCTTTTTCATCCCACACCCTTGCCTTCCAGAAAACCTCCTGCCTGGACGCAAGCGGCGCGCCTTCATAGGGAATGGCATAATTTCTTTCTTCCTGCATTTTTCCGCTGTCCCACAGATCGGCCCATCCTTCCTCCAGAAGCTCCGGTGAGGATGCGGCAAGTATCTGACAGGCAGTCTGCCTGCTGCCCCTTTCCTCCGACTGCAGGGTATAGCAAAAGCAGGGGTTTGTACATCCCAGGCCAATGGGATTATCTAAATTCTGTGTTAAAAGTCTGGTAAGCTTCATTATAAAATCCTTCTCCCGGTATGTAATCTCATTTCAGCTGCCTTTGCGCCGTTTCCGTAACTGCTTCGTACCTTCACAGTTACCTTTTTCCTCCGTTCCCGGCACTTTCCCATGAAACAATGGCTGCGGGCGGCAGCACTCAGCCCTTCACGGATCCCACCGTCATGCCCTTTACAAAATACTTCTGGGCAAACGGATAAATCAGCATAATGGGAATCAGCGCAATAAAAATCTGCGCGCAGCGGATGGTCCTGTCATCCACCAGCGAAAGCTCTCTGATCTGCTCCATGCTCAAAAGGCTCATATCCCGCTGTACCACCACCGTATACAGGAAGGAAGCCAGTGGATAGCTTTCCGGGAAATTGGAAAAAATCAATCCGTCAAAGTAGCTGTTCCAATGGGTAATAAAACAGAACAGGGTCAGCGTCGCAATGGACGGTTTGGCACAGGGCACATAAATCCGGAAACAGGTCTGGAACTGGTTTGCACCGTCAATCAGGGCAGCCTCCTCCAGCTCATGGGGAATACCCCGGAAAAAATTCAGCATGAGCACGATGTTGTAAACCGGCACCGCCATAGGCAGGATTAGCGCCCAGATGGTATCCATCAGGTGCAGGTTCTGTATCAGCAGATATCCCGGGATCAGCCCGCCGGAAAACAGCATGGTGAAAAAGAAAATCCAGGAATAAAAGCTTCTCAGCCTCAGCTGCGTGCGTTCCTTGGACAGCGGATAGGCTACCAGAATGGTAATCAGCATGGAAAAAGGCACGCCGATACATACCCTTTCCACGGATTTCAGCAGAGAATTCCAGAAATCCCGCTTTCCGATGACATAGCTGTAGGCATAGGTATTAAACTCCACCGGCCAGAGGGAAACCCTTCCCGCAGATACCGCCGTTGCGCTGGAAAAGGACATGGCCAGTATATTCAGCAGCGGAAACAGGCACAGGACGGACAACAGAATCAGAACCGTATAATTGATAATTTGAAAGACAATACGTCCCTTTGTCATTTTTTTCACTGTGATTCCCTCCCCTAAAAAATCCGGTAATCCGCAAACCTGTAGGCAAGCCAGTAGGAAACCGAAATAAACATCGTGGAAATGATCGATTTAAACAGCCCCACGGCGGTCGCCGGCCCGTACTGCGCGTCTATCAGGCCCAGACGGTATACAAAGGTATCCAGGATATCTCCTGATTCATACACGGCCTTGCTGTACAGGTTAAAAATCTGGTCGAAGCCCGCATTCAGCACATTTCCCAGGCTGAGCACCATCATCAGCACAATGATCATGCGCATTCCCGGCAGCGTCACATGCCACACCTGTTTCCAGCGGTTGGCCCCGTCGATCTGCGCCGCCTCATACAGATCCGTATCGATTCCCAATATGGCCGCCAGATACACGATTGCTCCATAGCCGAAATTTTTCCAGATATCCGTCACGATCAGCGTAGGCTTGAAATAACGGTTATCCCCCAGGAAGAAAATACTCTTTCCTCCCAGCGCCGTAATGATCTGATTGATGATTCCGCTGCTGGGGGAAAGCATATCCAGGAAAATGCCGCCCAGTACCACCCATGATAAAAAGTAGGGCAGATACACCACAGTCTGCACAGTTCTTTTGAAGCCATTTCTGTTAACTTCATTTAACATCAGGGCAAAAACAATCGGCACCGCCAGGCCCAGTATGATTTTCCAGAAGGCGATAACGATCGTATTTTTCAAAGCCTGGTTAAAGCCTGGAAGGCTGAACACATAGCTGAAGTTTCCCAGCCCCACCCACTGCTGATCCCCGAACATCCCCTTGCTGGGTATGAATTTCTGGAATGCAATGACTAGCCCCGCCATTGGCGTATAGCTGAACACAGCCACCAGAATCAATCCCGGCAGCAGCATCAGATGCAGCGGCAGTTCTCTTTTAAATATGGCAAATGTATATTTATTTTTTACCTTTTTCTTTCCTGAAGCCATACTGCTCCTCTCCTTACCTCCTGACATGCACGTAACCGGCGCAAACAGCCCGCCTGTAACGTCTGGAACATTTGAGGCAGCATATTCTGCTGCCCCGGATGTTCTGAAATAAGTCTGCATTTTTCCTATTCCGACTTAAATCTTATGTAAAAACTGTTTCTGAAAACCACATTTTTATTTGCTGGAAGCGTACCACTCATTTACTTCATCAGTCATATCCTGTCCGCCTGCCGCGCTCCACTGCTCCACAACGGAATCAAAGGAATCCAGCGGCTCCTGTCCGGCAATAATTTTGATAAATACCTGATCCAGCATATCATCCAGCGTGGTTTTCTTTGTGGTCATAACCTCGCCGGGGGCGCCGAAGAACTGATCATATACCAATTCCACGTTGCTGTCGTCCTGATAGCTCATCAGCAGCTGCTGGGAACCGTCCGCACCGAATACCCTGTTCCAGCCCCACAGCTGGGTATCGCCGTTCTGTGCCTTGTAGCTGTACTCCCACATACTGTACTGCTCGCCGGTCAGATCCCCGGGTTCCCCTGTTTTCAGAGGCTCTTCAATCGCCTTGGCTGTTACCTGGTTCTTGTTCGGGCTGTTGATGGTTACCGGGGTCAGTCTCCACACGCCTTCCAGGCCATCGCCGGGATTTGCATATACCGCATATTCATTCAGCTCCGGATCAAGCACCTTTTCACAATACAGGTTCAGCATCTGCACCAACGCTTCCGGATGCGCACAATCCTTGCTCACCGCATACCAGCTTGCCGTACACATATGGATGCCGGGCCTGATTTTGTCACCCTCATTTTTCACAGGCAGCTTATAAGGACGCCAGTCTGCTTCGGGATCCGCATCCACCACATCCTGCAAAGGCCACAGAGAACCGGCATGATAACCGTACATTGCCCCGCATTTTCCGTTTACAAGCGCTTCCTTGGTCTTATCATTGTCATTTACATAAAATTCCGGATCAATCAGCCCCTCCTGGAACAGCTCCGCCAGGCTCCCCAGCGCTTCCTTCATTTCAGGGGTCGTGCTGCCGTAAACCAGCTTGCCGCTTCCGTCGTCGATCCAGTATTTGGGATAAGCGCCGTAGGCATTACACCAGCCTTTAATGTCAAAGTTGTTGCCGTAAATATCGTTGCTGACAGCCAGCCCAACGCCGCCGCTTCCGGCATGCTCCTTGAAGGTTGTTAAAATTTTCCTTAATTCATCCAGCGTTTCCGGCGCCTTCAGTCCCAGCTCGTCCATCCAGTCCTGACGCAGCCAGAGCATCTGCGCTGTTTCAATATCACAGTCCACATAAGGAATTCCGTACTGCACGCCGTCGTAGGTACATGCCTGAATCGCCGCATCCCCTCCGGCTGCAATCAGCTCCTTCACGAAATCACTGGCATATTCGTCAAAATAAGGCTTCATATCCACTACCAGGCCCGCTTCCACAAGCTGCTTCAAATCGGTCTTATTCACACACACGATATCCGGGATCGTCCCCGCCGCCATAGCCGCATTGAACTTCTGCGTCTGAAGCTCCGCGCTGGAAGCGATCCACAGGTATTTCACATCATATCCCAGCTTTTCCGCGATCAAATCCGTCCACAGATTATCCTCATAGGTTGCGCCTTCCATCCTGGCAAAAATATCTGTTTCCATCAAGGAGTCCTGCGCCCTGCTGAAGGTAACGGGAATCAGTTCACCATTTCCCTCCTCCGCCGCTGCTGCGCTTCCCTCCGTCCCCTTTGTTTCGGTCGGCGCCGAAGCCGCGGTATCCGTACTTCCGCTTCCGCAGCCTGTCAACA
>OBYP01000316.1_pt1 | contig 50822 bp, 53 predicted proteins | sample 1501461 | NCBI WGS metagenome assembly OBYP01 (sample SAMEA2580201, study PRJEB22360) | human gut metagenome | biome: human gut; feature: human-associated habitat; material: faeces | place: Denmark | collected 2008/2010 | reverse complement strand
CCTACGCGGAGCGGTTTTTTATACCATAGGAAGTTCGGAGAACTTTCCTATGGTATAAAACAAAATGCCACACGCCTGTTTCTTAAAAAAAGATCCAAACGCATGGCATTTTCATCCTATACCATTATTCAGCATGTGCTGAAACAATTTCTTTTTTATTGTAAGATCCGCAGGCTTTGCATACTCTGTGAGGCATCATCAGCGCACCACATTTACTGCATTTTACAAGTGTCGGAGCAGTCATCTTCCAGTTTGCTCTACGTCTGTTTCTTCTTCCTTTGGATGATTTATTTTTTGGACAAATTGACATCGGGTTACACCTCCTTAAAATTCTTAAAAATATCCTGAATCGCTGCCATACGAGGGTCTGCCACCTTACGATCGCAGCCACACTCTTTTTCATTCAGATTCGTTCCGCATACCGGACACAGTCCTTTACAATCTTCCCTGCACAATACTCTGGTGGGAAGTTTCGGAACGATTTCATCGAAGATTAGCATGTCTAAATCGAGAACCTTGTCCTCGAGATATGGAAACTCTTCCTCTTCTTCCATATGTCCAAAATCAATCTCTTCCATCACCTTAATTGATACCGGATAAGGAATCTCTTCAAGACAACGGCTGCATGGAATGCCCAATACAACTTCCGTCTCAAACTTTAAAACCACCTTATCTTTGCCGCGGTTTTGAATCAGAACCGGAAAGCCTGTCCTGGTACGAATGGGATAAGACACACCTGTAAGCTTTATCTCATCCATATCGATGGACGCTTCCACTGTCTCTTCATATTTTGGTACTGAAATAAACTTTGATAATTGGATCTTCATACTATCTCCTAAAAAATCATACCGTACTATTATACGAATGTGCTACAAATTTGTCAAGGAATTTTCGGGAATTATTTTGCAAGTGCAACGGTATCTCTTGCAATCATCAGTTCTTCATTTGTTGGAATGCAAAGAAGCTTCACTTTGGAGTCATCAGATGAAATCACTGCTGCCTCTCCATGGACATCATTCTTCTTTGGATCAATCGCTGCTCCGAGATATCCCAGATACTCACAGATAGATGCTCTTGTCGCATCGTCATTCTCTCCGAGTCCCGCTGTAAATGCAATGGCATCCACACCATTCATCGCTGCGGTGTACGCACCGATGTATTTTGCCACACGATATGCATACGCATCTAATGCTGCTGCAGCGATACTGCTTCCGTCTTTTTTAGCTGCTTTGACATCTCTGAAATCAGAAGACACTCCGGATAATCCATAAACACCGGATTCTTTATTTAAGATATCCAGCACTTCAGAAGCTGTCTTATTCTCTTTGTTTGCAATAAATTCAATAATTGCAGGATCAAGATCTCCGGAACGTGTTCCCATGATCAATCCTTCCAGCGGTGTCAGTCCCATAGAAGTATCTACAGATTTTCCGCCTTTTACAGCTGTAACGCTGGCACCGTTTCCAAGATGACATACGATGATTTTTAAATCCTCGATATCTTTTTCCAGCATCTTTGCTGTTTCTGCAGATACAAACTGATGAGATGTTCCATGGAATCCATAACGGCGGATTCCGTCTTCATCATAATATTTTCTCGGAATTCCGTATAAGTAAGCTTTCTCAGGCATAGTCTGGTGAAATGCAGTATCAAATACTGCAACCATCGGAAGCTCCGGCATCAGTTCCTGGCAGGCACGAACACCAATTAATCCTGCCGGATTATGCAATGGTGCAAAAACACTGCATTCTTCTACTTCTTTTATTACTTCGTCTGTGATCAGACAGGATTTTGTGAATTTTTCTCCACCATGTACAATACGGTGTCCCACTGCTCCGATCTCATCAAGACTTTCTACGACTCCGTTCTCAGAATCTGTCAGCTGTTCGATCACGATTCCGATCGCTGTCTTATGATCAGGCATTGCAGGAGTTGACTTAATCTTGTCCTTTCCTGCCGGCTGATGAGTCAATGCACCGTCAATTCCGATTCTCTCGCATAATCCCTTTGCCAGTACCTGCTCTGTATCAGAATCGATAAGCTGATATTTTAATGATGAGCTTCCACAGTTAATAACTAAAACTTTCATGAATATTCTCCTTAACCTAAAATCTTCTTTTGATCTATTTTTCAGCTGCCAGGGCTGCTGCCTGTACACAGGTGATTGCTACCGCTCCGACAATATCATCTGCACAACATCCTCTGGATAAGTCATTAATCGGTTTTGCGATTCCCTGAGTGATCGGACCATAAGCCTGTGCTCCACCCAGTCTCTGAACCAATTTGTATCCAATATTTCCAGCATCTAAGTCAGGGAATACAAGAACATTCGCTTTTCCTGCTACTTCGCTTCTCGGTGCTTTTGTCGCTGCAACTTCCGGCACGATTGCCGCATCCAGCTGAAGTTCTCCGCAAATCAAATACTGAGGATATTTTTCTTTGGCAATCGTCGTTGCTTCTACTACTTTTGTGACATCATCATGCTTTGCACTTCCGCATGTAGAATGTGATAGCATTGCCACTCTAGGAGTCTCGCCAACTAATTGTTCAAATGTCTTTGCAGAACTTGCCGCAATCGCTGCTAACTGTTCCGGATTCGGATTCTGATTCAATCCACAGTCTGCAAATACAAAGCATCCGTTAGCTCCCATATCTTTTACCTGTGTATCCATCAGCATAAACGCAGAGACGATCTCTGTATTCGGTGCTGTCTTCACAACCTGAAGAGCTGCACGCAGTACATTGGCAGAAGAATTGATTGCTCCTGCAACCATTCCGTCCGCATCTCCAACTCTTACCATAGTAGCGCCGAAGAACAGAGGATTTGATAATAAAATCTCTTTTGCATCTTCCGGTAAAAGTCCTTTACTCTTTCGTGCCTCACAAAGAGATTCAATATATGTATTCAAATTCTCACAGTTCGCAGGATCAACAAAAGATGCCAAAGCAAGATCGAGTCCTTCTGCTCTTGCTAAAATATCATCTTTTTTTCCTACCAGAATAACATCTGCCAATCCTTCTCTCAGTACCATATCCGCTGCTGTCAATGTTCTCATGTCACTGGTTTCCGGCAAAACAACGGTCTTCTTGTTTGCCTTTGCCTTCTCTTTAATCTCATCAATAAAACTCATTTACGTTGCTCCTTTCAACTTTCCAAAAAGATGAATTTAATCCTGTTAAATTATACAACATCATTACTTTACATACAATAAAAGATATGTATTTTTCGTTGTACAAATTTTAAAAAATCTATATTTATTCTACAGTTTTTTGTTGTCTCTGACAAGATACTTCCCCTGCATTTTTTATTTTTTGTGCAATTTTACTTTATTCTTCCAAAAACCACTCTCTAAAACAACCCTATTAAGGCTATCTTGCTTCGCACTGGACGGACTTCGCCTGATAAAGTATAATATTACACAAATACAAACAGGAGGAATTCTTATGACAACCGCCGCTGTTATCTGTGAATACAATCCCTTTCACAACGGACACGCATATCATATAAGAAAAACCAGGGAGTCTGCCGGCGTTGATTTTATTATTGCTTTGATGAGCGGTAATTATGTGCAGCGGGGCACTCCTGCCATTATGGATAAACAAATTCGAACACAGGCTGCTCTTCTTGGAGGTGCAGATCTGGTTGTGGAACTCCCACTCTGGACAGCCACTGGATCGGCGCCTTATTTTGCCGCCGGAAGTATCGCTTTGCTGAACCAGCTGGGCATTGTCGATGTCCTTTCTTTTGGAAGTGAATGCAGTGATCTTGGTCTGCTTACGCAAATTGCGTCCTTCTTTGTAGAATTTGACGAAATCATCCACAAAAAAACAGCAGAATACAACCGGCTAGGTTATTCTTATCCGAAAGCAAAAGAAATGGCGCTTACCAGTCTGATCCCGGATGATTCCTGGATTAAAGTCATTCGAGAACCCAATAATATCCTTGGTTTAGAGTATATGAAAGCCCTGATTCTTTCTGAGAGTTCTATCCGCCCTTTCTGCATCGGCAGAGAAACCAGCAGACATCATGAGACATCCCTGCATGACTCCATAAGCTCTGCTTCAGCCATTCGAAATGCCATAACCGAACATGGAATTTCAGAAATACTGTCTCAAGTGCCAAAAGAGCTTCATTCACTCTACTTAGAACACTATGCCAAAGACTTTCCGGTTACTGCAGATGATTTTTCACTGCTGCTTCACAGTGCCCTGTGCCGCACCCCTGATTATACGGATTTTTGGGGAATTTCGAAAGATTTCAGCGACCGCCTCTGCCGTGTATGGTCTGCAGATGTATCGTTCACCAAACTAATTGAACAGTGCAAGACTAAAAATATGACCTGGAGCCGCATCAGTCGAAATCTTCTTCATATCATGCTTGAAATGACAGCCAAACAACATCAGAGTTTAAGTTCTATGGATATGGTTCCTTATTTTCAGATCCTGGGCTTTAGAAAGTCCGCATCCCACCTGATTGCAAAACTAAAAGAACATGTCACAGTCCCCATGGTGCGCCATCTAAGAAAGCTTGACGATCCACTGACCCCCCAACAGGAAATTCTTCTTAATACAGAACGTCATGCAGATCAACTGTATCGTCTTGTTCTTGGAAATAAGTTCCACATTTCAAAAAAAGATCGTCAAATTATCGTCTAGTTTTTCCTCCCGGATCATAAAATGTGAAGAGATGTCTGATCAGAACCGGGAGGATTATTATGCAACACAGAAATTTACAGATTCTTCTTCTTATTTTTTGCGCTATCTTATTCTTCTTTCCGAGTGCTTCCTCAGAGGGGGCAAAAAACGGTCTTCTTCTCTGGTCCGGAACGATTGTTCCGACTCTTCTTCCCTTTTTTTTGCTCACCGGAATCATGAACAAATATCAGGCGTTCTATTTTGTTTCGTATTTATTTTTTCCGATCTACCGCAGATTTCCCTGGCTGAACCGTGACCTTGCCTATACGCTGATCCTCGGTTTTTTCTGCGGGTATCCACTGGGCGCAAAAATCATCAACGATCTGGTTTTGTCCGGTTCTTATACAAAAAAAGAAGGTCAATGCCTTCTTGCCGTGTGCAACAACCTAAGTCCTATGTTCACCATCGGTTATACATTAACATTGATCCTTAACAATCAGCTGTCTGCCCCGTTTTTTTTCTTCTGCCTTTACGCACCAAACTTCTGCTATTTTTTCTACCTGATGATAAATGCACGAAGAAAAGAGATGTTTTTTGATCATCAGATCAAAACATCTCTGTTTTCACAAAAAAACCTGGACGAAATTATCTTTGATAGTCTGCGTTCCATCTTCTCTGTAGGAATCTATATTATGGTTTTCTCCATTGGAGCAAATCTCTTAAAAACGCTGGATCCTGTTCCTTTTGTCACTGATTTTTTCATCGGAATCCTTGAAATCACAACCGCTGTGACTCATTTTGGTTCTATGCAGATACTCCTTCAAAACAAAGCAGTGATCCTCTGTGCCATCAGTTCTTTTGGCGGCTTATCTGCCGCCGCACAGACAATGAGTGTCTGCAGATCAGGAAAACTCTCTCTGAAAAAATATCTGCTTGCAAAAACAGTCTTTGCATCTTTAAGCTGTCTCCTGGCATGGATGCTGTTCTGATATTTGGATCTTTTTCACAAAAGATTTAGTCCTCCTCAGACATAAAATCTTCAACCGTTCTTGTTTTTGCTCTTGCCATAGATACTCCGGACAACTGTTCCTCAATTTCTTTTGCATTGGTTTTAATGGATTCTAAGTCAGAATCCAATGCAGATAACAGCTGATCAAAAACACTCTGCTGTGCTTCTCTGACACTTGAGACATATCCCTGCACATCTTCCATAATCTCATTCACATAGCGCAATGCTCCTGCCCGGATCTGATCTGCTTCTTCATTGGCATTATGTACCACTGTGCGGGCAGTTTCTCTGGCGTTGGTTTCCAGTTCATCGGCACGCATCTTTGCCATTTCCACTATCTCATTATGTTCAATTAATTCTCCCGCTTCTTTTGCCGCCTGGTTTACAATATTTTGAGCCTTTGCCCTGGCATCCTCTAGAATCGCATCCTTGCTTAAAATAATTTTATGACTGCGCTCAATTTCTCCCGGAATCTGTTTTCTAAGTTCTTCAATAACAGTTACCAGAACATCCTTATCGATATTAATTTTTCCCGGACTAAACCTTGCCGGCTTCGCCTCATCAATCAATACTTCAATATCATCAATCATCTCGTGTAAATATTTTTCACTCATCTTCTTTCTATGCCTCCTGTGATTTATACTTTGCTTTGAGACATTCCTCTACGTAAGGTGGTACCATCTCTGATACATCCCCGTGATAAGAAGCTATTTCCTTTACAATCGTGGAACTTACATAAGAATACTCAATACTGGTTGTAAAAAACATTGTATCCAGATCTTTATTCAATCTACTGTTGGTCTGTGCAATCTGAAGCTCATATTCAAAGTCAGTAACTGCCCGGAGTCCCCGGACTGACACATCCGCATTCTGCTGTCTTGCAAAATCCACCAACAATCCTGAAAAAGATAAAACCTCTACATTTTTAAGATGTTTTGTTACTTCTTTAATCATATCAACTTTCTCATCAAGAGTAAACATTGGTTTTTTGGCACTATTTACCAAAACCGCAATGACCAGCTTGTCAAAAATCTTGGCTGACCGCTCAATAATATCAATATGTCCATAAGTAATCGGATCAAAACTTCCCGGATAAACAGCAATACTCATTTTATAAATCCTCCTGTGATTTCTTTAAAAATGTATGTTTATTTGTCTTATATTTCTTGATCTTTTCAATTTTGAGATTCACATAATCCTCCTCTGCAATCCCAGTGTCCAAAGATGATTCTACGATCACAACCGTATCCTTTCCGCAGATCGGTGACCGGTCAAGCAAGGCGAGAACCTGCGGTTCCCACCCTTTTTTATAGGGCGGATCCATAAAAATATAATCAAATACCATTTCCTGCTGTTCAAGGCTTCCAATCGCCGACATCACATCTGCCGGCATTACCACAGCTTTAGATTCCAGCTTCGTATATCTTAAATTTTCCCGAATACATGACAGGGCATTTTTTGCCTTTTCAACAAAACAGGCCTGAGCCGCTCCTCTGCTCAAAGCCTCGATTCCGATTCCACCACTTCCGGCAAACAAATCCAAAAACACACACCCCGCAACATCGTACTGAATCATATTAAATAATGTTTCTTTTATCCGGTCCTGGGTAGGTCTTGTATCCATTCCTTCAATAGTTTTTAATTTTAAACTCCTTGCACTTCCTGATATGACTCTCATAAATTAACATTCCTTTTTGCTTTTCTTATATTTTAGTATATACAAAAATTTTGTCAACTAAGAAACGAAAAAAGCATACTCAAAATACCGGAATTCCTGTATTCCCAAGAATTCCGGCATTTATTTTTTTATCTTATGATCTTTGGTTTTGTCCTATCGGGACATTTCCTCTTCCTGTCTGCGGATCATTTTACGAACCATTTCTCCTCCGACAGATCCTGCCTGAGCAGTTGTCAGATGTCCGTTATATCCCTCTTTTAAGTCTACCCCGATTTCATTTGCGACCTCAAACTTAAATCTGTCTAATGCACCCCTTGCCTCCGGTACTTCGACTCTGTTTGTTCCTTTGCTTCTTGCTGAAGTTCGTTCTTCCATGTTGAAAGTCCTCCATTTCTTTTGTCTTGTTTTTTGTTACAATCATAGTATGTACCAAGACAAAAAAGATACTCTAGGAGTTTTTTCATAGACTGGCATTTTTTTCATTTTTAATGATAGCGCACATGAAATCCCTTTTCTCCTTCCACAAAAGGCCTCTCTTCCTTTTCGATCTGATCAATTCGGATAAACCGATTGCCTTCCTGCATCAATGAGAGAAACTGTTTTATTTGAAGACCTGTCCCCTGAACTTCTGCCGTTACCGATCCATCTGCCATATTTTTTACCCATCCAGTCAAATGACATCGTTCCGCATTCATTGCTGCATAAAACCGAAATCCCACTCCCTGAACTCTTCCCGTAAACTTTAGATAAAATCGTTCCATAAACATTCCTCCTATAAATTTTTTGCAAGACTAATCTGCTTTTCCAAACGACTGTTGCGAAGTCTTGAAAAATCAAATCCTTCGTTCTTCAATTCTTTCACTGCATCCGCAGCCTGTTTCATAAGATCTGCATTGGTATAAATATCAGCCAGCACAAAATCCATCATTCCGCTTTGTCGAACCCCGAAAAAGTCCCCGGGGCCTCTTAACTTTAAATCTTCATTTGCAATATAAAATCCGTCATTCGATCGATTCAGTACTTCCAGACGCTGCATGGTTTCTTTCTTTTTTGATCCGGTCATAAAAATGCAATAAGACTGATGCCGTCCTCTTCCTACACGGCCTCTGAGCTGATGCAGCTGTGCAAGACCGAATCTCTCAGCATTTTCTACCATCATTACCGTGGCATTTGGAACATTAACACCAACCTCCACAACCGTAGTAGAGACCAAAACATCAATCGAACCCTCAGAAAATTCATCCATAACGTTTTGTTTCCTGTCCGCTTTCATTTTCCCGTGGAGATAGCTTATTCTGACCGATGGAGGCAGATTGCTTTTTAACATTTCTGCATATTGAATAACGTTCTCTCCCTCCATTGCCTCACTCTCCTCCACCATAGGACAGATGACATAAACCTGCCTTCCTTCCTGTACCTGTTTTGCGATAAACCGGTATGCAGTCGGTCGGTAACTGGTGTTTACAACACAGTTTTTAATAGGCAGACGCTCTGCCGGAACCTCATCAATGATCGATACATCCAAGTCCCCGTAGAGAATGATCGCCAGAGTTCTCGGTATCGGTGTCGCACTCATAACCACCACATGCGGGCTCTCGCCTTTCAGAGAAAGGCTCTGTCTCTGCCGCACACCAAACCGGTGTTGCTCATCGGTAATTACGAGAGCAAGACTGTCATAGATTACTTTTTCTTGAATCACCGCATGCGTCCCTATGACAATATCTATCTGATGTTCACGAATCGCCTCATATATCTCACGTTTTTCTTTCGCCTTAGTAGAACCTGTTAAAAGCGCCGTCCGGATCTGAAACGGAGCCAACAGTTCCTGAAACGTCTCATAATGCTGACTGGCAAGAACCTCTGTCGGCGCCATCAAAACACCCTGATATCCTGCCTTTGCGCACATCAGAAGCAAAATCACTGCAAGAATCGTCTTCCCGGATCCTACGTCCCCCTGAACTAAGCGGTTCATCACTTTGCCGGATGCCATATCCGCTGCCATCTCATTAAGAGCACGCTGCTGTGCTCCTGTCAGATCATAAGGCAGCTTACGGATAAGTTCCTTCGCCTCCTGACATACCGGAACAACATATCCCTCTTCCTTTTCTCTTTCTCCGGAAGAAATCATATGCATGGCAGAAATAAAAATAAAAAACTCATCAAAGATCAATCTCTTCTTCGCTTCAATCAATTGGCTTTTTGACTCTGGAAAATGAATATTCCAGATAGCATCACTGTAATTCATCGGATGATATTCTGACAGAACTGACTCCGGAAGATATTCCGGAATTGCTTTTATATAACCCTCTGTCTGACGAATAGCCTTTGACACCGTTTTATTAGTAAGTCCTGTAGTCAACGGATACACCGGCTGCAGCGTTTCCTGTTTCTTCTCGTAATCTTCTTGTGTAAAGATTTCAGGATGTTCCATTGTGATACGACCATTTTTGAAAATCGGGGTTCCGCAGAAAATATAATCTCTTCCTCGATGAAGTTGTTTTTTCAAATAGGGCATATTGTACCACACAAGAGATATCGTACCTGTCTGATCTCTTCCGACACAGGTCACCAGTTTCACCCTCCGCACATACTGAATATGAATCTCCGAATCGATGCGCACAAGCACAGATACCCTTTGTCCGACTTCCAGATCACAAATATCCTTTGGATTTTCATAAGTCAGATAATATCTGGGATACATTGTAATCAGACTATCTACATTACGAATCCCAAGTCTTCCAAAAGCGGAGGCCGTTTTCTCCCCGACTCCTTTCAATTCTATGATATTTGTCATTCCATCCATTTGTCTTCCTCTTTTTCTTTGACTCATTGCCAGGACAAAGCGGACAAGTCCGCATCAAATTCCCTCTATCCCTCAATATTTGAGAGACTTACTCCGCTTTGCGCGCCAGATGCAGACTGCGAAAGCAGTCATATTTCTTCTTGCATCTGGTCGCATCCTACGCGGAGCGATTTTTCATACCATAGGAAGTTCGGAGAACTTTTCTATGGTATGAAAACAAAAATCCCGCATAAAGCGGGATTCTTTTATTCTACGGATAAAAGGAAGTAATAAATCGGCTGTCCTCCATATTCCAGTTGTACATCACAGTCCGGATAAGCCTCTTCCGCCTGCTCAAGCAGTGCTTCTGCCTGTTCTTTGGTTGTATCTTGTCCATAGTAAATACAAATCAATTCACTATCCTCGTCTACCATCTGATCCAACAGTTCCAACGTCACATCAGGTACACTCGCTCCAACTTTTTTAATTCCTTCATCATCAATTCCCATGATATCATCGATTTTAATTTCCATGCCATTAACGGAAGTATTACGAACAGCATAGGTCACTTCTCCAGTCTTGACAAATTCGATAATATCTTTCATATTCTCTTCGTTCGTCTCTGCATCCTGTTCCGGTTCAAATCCAATAATCGCAGAGAGACCCTGCGGAACTGTCGTTGTCGGGATAATCACAACCTTTTTATCTTCAATCAAAGACTGTGCCTGTGTTGCTGCCAAAATAATATTCTTATTATTCGGAAGGACAAAGACTGTATCTGCATGAACCTTCTCAATGGCATTCAGCATATCTTCCGTACTCGGATTCATGGTCTGTCCGCCTTCAATCAGATAATCTACACCAAGACTTCGGAAAATCTCATTCATTCCATCTCCAATTGATACGGCAACAAATCCATAATCTTTTCTTGGTTCTTCTGCCTGCTCCTCGTTCACCGACGAATCTTCCTTCGTATCAAGTCCGAGTCGTTCTCTGTGTTCCTCTCTCATGTTATCAATCTTCATGTTGGTAAGCTCACCGTAAGACAATCCTTTTTCGATGGCTTTTCCCGGATGATTGGTGTGTACATGAACTTTGACAATCTCTTCATCTGCCACAACAACAATGGAATCTCCAATTCCGGTCAGAAATGCTTTAAATTCCTGCTCTTCTTTCTGAGTCAGTTCCTTCTTGGTCATCACAATAAATTCCGTACAATAACCAAACTTAATATCTTCTTCTGAAACCGGCTGCTCTGATACCGCCGGCTGTTTTGAAGCTTTCGGTACTGCTGAAAGATCAACTTCTTTTCCTCTGAGCACATCCACAGTTCCACTCAGAAACTCTACCAGACCCTGTCCACCGGAATCCACGACTCCGGCTTCTTTTAACACCGGCAGCATCTCCGGTGTCTGCTTCAAAATCGCATTCGCTTCTTTCATTACGATCTCTGCAAACTTCTCAAAATCATCGGTTGTTCTTGCACAGCGGACTGCCTTCTCTGCCGTTACTTTCGCTACCGTAAGAATCGTTCCCTCTTTCGGTTTCATAACCGCTTTATAAGCAGTATCTACCGCATTTTTAAATCCTAATGCCACTGTCTCGGTCGTGAGAACTTCCTCATTCTTTACGCCTTTATAAAAGCCTCTGAACAACTGTGACAAAATAACACCGGAATTTCCTCTTGCTCCCCTTAAGGAACCGCTGGACAATCCTCTTGTGACTTCTTTTATCGTTACTTCCGGAGTATTTGCAACTTCTTTCACTGCCGCTAAAGCGGTCATTGTCATATTCGTTCCCGTATCGCCATCCGGCACCGGAAACACGTTCAATTCGTTAATATATTCTTTATGTGCTTCTAGCCGCTTCGCTCCACCAATTAACATCTTCTGCAGCAATGCCGCATCTATCTGATTCATCCTTTTCTTTGCCTCCATATTTCTACATTATCCAATATCTTTTACGCCTTCAACGTAAATGTTAATCCGCTCTACTTCCAGGCTGGTAAATTCTTCCACCCGGTATTTTACAGATTCCATAAGATTGCTGGCAACAGTAGAAATAGAAACACCATAAGATACAATAATATGGAAGTCAATTGTGATCTTATTATTATTTACAGAAACGAATACACCCTTGCGGATATTATCCCTGGTGAGAAGCTTGGCAATCCCATCTTTTACATTGACCATTGCCATGCCAACGATACCAAAACACCCAAGGGCACAAATCCCTGCATATTTTGCAATCACCTGATTTTCAATGGAAATTTCTCCATTCCTTGTATTCATATGTCCTTTCATAAATTATACCTCCAAACGAGAATTCATATACAATATGAGTATACCTTATCCTTTGAAATCCGTCCACCCCAAAGGTAAAAGAATTAAAAGAAAAGCAAATTTCATCTTGATTTTTAGAAATCAATCTGTTAGAATGTAATAGTTGTCGAGCCTGGAATGTAACAGGGATAAGATTGGAAGAAGGAGGTGCTAACATGGCAAAATGTGCTATTTGTGGCAAAGGTGCTCATTTTGGAAACGCAGTGAGCCATTCACATAGAAGATCAAACAAAATGTGGAAATCAAATATTAAATCCGTAAAAGTAAAAGTAAATGGTGCAGCAAAGAAAATGTACGTTTGTACTTCATGCTTAAGATCTGGTAAGGTTGAGCGTGCATAGGCATTTACAATTTATTTAATATAGAACCACAAAAGAGCCATTATCGTGATGGTTCTTTTTTTGTTTCACTTTTTCAATGAAAAAAAAGACAATATGCAGCTACAACACAACCAAATCCTATGATAATCTGCGTCAAACTTCGATCAATACAAAGCCCCGCCAGCAGTCCAACCCCAAAAAAGAAAAACGAAATTCCCCACACACGCTTCATACACTTATTCTCCAGACACTTCTCATAATACAATCTATGCACTGGTTCAAAATACGTGCAAAAAAAGAATCCTGATTACAGAATTCCTTTTTACAAACTTGTTGGGGATACGATGTCCCTTTCAAGAACCTCTTTTCTCTTTTCCAAACGCCAGCAGTTTACTTCTTGATCCATCCTATTCCCAACAATGCCCTGTGAGGACGCCGGCACTTAACGAGTTCTAGCAAATGTGACGAACGAGTTTTGTTCCGCTGCGTCCGAGTGGAGCGAAAGCGTACTTGTTGGGGATACGATGGATCAGTTCCCTTTTTCCAGATCCTCTACAATATCTTCTAATGTTTCTTCTTTTTTTGTAAATTTATCAATTACATCCGGTACCATATCCAGAAGTTTTACAATAGTTTCCTGATTCTTTACATTCACCAGTTTTGTCTGTCCGTCACGAATTACTAAAACAGCACTCGGAGTCATTTTTCCTCCGATTCCTCCCCCGCTTCGATTCTTTTTGTCGGCTGCAAGGGCTCCGGCTCCCATTCCAAAGGATACATCCACCAATGGCAGAATAATCGTATCATTAATATGGATTGGCTCACCTACAACTGTTTTTGATGTCAAAAAGCTTTCCATCCCATCAAACAGTGAACCTACTGTCTCTTTTAAATTCTCTTTACTCATCACATTAACCTCCTATCATCGCTACCACACGGTCTTTTTGTTTCAACAAATCTTTGTCTTTGTATACTTTCCATAACAACATTAAAATTTTATATCGCCGAATACGCCCCCGGATCATAACGTTGCCCTTCAAAATCTCCTGTGTAAAATCCGGTGTAATATTCAGATGTTCCGTATATATCGGCATCATCATCGCAAGATACCCGAGAATCTTTCCGGTCAGCGCCGGATCACTGGTTCCAAACTCGATGCTTCCATTGATTTTCTGCGGAATCAAAAGACGGACTCCGTCAAATCCATATTTTTTAATTCTATGAACTGCATCCAGTATCTCTTCATCCGAAAAAAGCTCCCCTACTGCTTCCATCTTCTCTGTAAATCTCTGAATTTTCCCGATTACACACTTGCATTTATTATAACACTTTTTCAGGAATTCTACGATTCTTTTTCCAAAAGCACTTCTTTTTCCAAAAGCACTCTTTTCTTCCAGAGATGATTCCTCTTTTTCCAAAACTATCTCCTTGGATATCTTTTCTTCTTCCTCCCAGGGCAGATCAAAAACATCTTCAGGATCTGTTTTTTTCTCCTCAATTCTGATTTCATTCTGCACTGATTTCTTATGCTCTGTCTGTTTCTTCTTTGATTTCTTTTTCTTTTTTTCGGGTGCTTTTATTTCCGATACTTCTTCAGACTCTCCGCCAAGCAATGACCAGCGCTTAGAATCCGACCGATAAAGAGGAATTCCAAATATCCTGACAACAAAATCTGTTCCTTCGTCATAGGCAGCTTTTATTCTTACAATGAACAAAGCCCATGAAAGTTTAAATTTTCCTCTCGGCTTTTCTCCATCAAAGCCGGCCTCAACTCGATAGCAAATCGGACAGATCAAAAGAATCAGAATCAAAATTATCGGTATTAAAATCAGAATTCCCAAAACCTTTAAAATTAGAAAGATGATACTCATAATTTGATTTCCTCACAAAAATAGGATTTTGCGTCTTCCAGATGATTCTCAAGATATAATTCATTCACCATACGCCTTAAGATCACCAGTGCATCCTGTTTGCCTGCTGCCATACCAACAATCGTAATATCCTTTTCTTTGTAAAAAGAAGACAGCAGCTGATTATACTCATAAATCTCTAAAAAAACAGAATTCCATACAGGCAGTGTAATACAGTAAAGCCTCGGTATTCGCTTTTCCTGATGAATCCATTCCGTTAATCGGCGTCTCCCCGGCTTCAATATTTCTGATATGTATACATTCTCTGCAATTCTCATCATATCACCTGCTTTTAATTAGGACAAAGCGGACAAGTCCGCATCAAACTCCCTCTATCCCTCAATCTTTGAGGGACTTACTCCGCTTTGCGCGCCAGATGCAGACTGCGAAAGCAGTCATATTTCTTCTTGCATCTGGTCGCATCCTACGCGGAGCGGTTTTTTATACAATAGGAAGTTCGGAGAACTTTCCTGATTGTATAAAAAAGGGATGCATTGCTACATCCCCATTTTACCATATAATCTTGTCGATTACTCACCAATTTTAACAACTTTAAGCATATTTGTAACACCTTTTCCGCGGTGATCAGCCGGTCCTCCTCCTGTTAATACGAGGATGTCATCTTCTTCTGCAAGTCCTGCCTCTAATACAATATCAGTTGCCTCATCCAGAAGATCTTTTGTTGTCTCTGCTTTATGAGATTTAAACGGACGAACTCCCCAATAAATCTGCATCTGACGAACAATTGCCTCGTCTGGAGATAATCCGATAATCTGTGCGTCCGGTTTGAATTTTGATACGATTCTTGCTGTAAATCCTGACATACTGGAGGCAAGGATACATTTTGCATTGATGTTATGTGCTGTCTGTACAGCAGAGTAAGCTACTGCTGCTGAAATTCCACGGTTCACATAGATTGGACGATAATCTTTAATCTTTGTATCTAAGTGAAGCTCTGTAGAGATTGCGATCTGATTCATCATACGCACTGCCTCTACCGGATGTTTTCCTTTTGCAGTTTCACCAGATAACATAATCGCATCCGTTCCATCGTAAATCGCATTGGCAACATCTGTTACTTCTGCTCTTGTCGGACGAGGATTGCGGATCATGGAATCTAACATCTGTGTTGCTGTAACAACCGGCTTAAACGCATTATTACATTTTCTAATAATAGCTTTCTGCATGAAAGGTACTTCTTCTGCCGGAATTTCCACACCAAGGTCGCCACGGGCAATCATGATACCTGCAGACGCCTGAATAATTTCCTCAATGTTCTCTACACCTTCAATATTTTCAATCTTAGAGATTACTCCCACATGCATATTGTGAGCGCCAATGATCTCTTTGATTTCTTCTACTGCTGCCGCATTACGAATAAAAGATGCAGCGATAAAGTCGATTCCGTTTTCCAATCCAAATTCAATATCTGCTTTATCTTTATCTGTGATAGATGGAAGGTTTACACGTACATTCGGTACGTTTACACCCTTACGGCTTCCAAGCATTCCTCCATTGATAACCTCACAGACAATGTCTGTTCCGTCTTTTATTTCTTTTACGCGAAGCTCAATTAATCCGTCATCAATCAGAATTGTATTTCCTGCTTCCACATCTTTCGGCAGTTCAGCGTATGTAATGCTGACTATCTCGTTAGTTCCTTCGATTTCCCTTGTAGTCAGAACGAAGTCCTGTCCTTCTACTAATTCAACATCATCATCTGTTGACAGTAATCCGGTACGAATTTCCGGTCCTTTTGTATCTAACAAAATAGCAATTGGTAATCCAAGTTCTTCTCTAAATCTCTTAATTCTTTTAATTCTTCCTAACTGTTCTTCATGGTCACCATGAGAAAAATTAAGACGAGCAATGTCCATTCCCTCCAGCATTAACTGTTTTAAGACAGCGTCATCGTCTGTTGCCGGACCCATTGTACAAATAATTTTAGTCTTTTTCGTTAGCATAATATTCTCCTTTTGCTTTCATATATAGATATTAGTATCTCACTTTTTTACATGCTTATGGGTAAATAAATGATCCTGACAATATTCATAATCCCCATCGCATTTTGAACAGTATCGAAATTCGAGTGTCGGATCGTCCAATTCTGTTCGATGGCATACTGCACACTCATGCAGAGCACCATTTTTCTTCTTCGGAACTGTCTGCTTCTTCTGAAATTCCCGGCCTTTTTTCTTATGTGCCGTTTTTCGAACAAACGCAGCTCCTCGGTTTTTGATTCTTTTCATAGAAAAGAAAAACAATAAGAAATTCAATAAAGCTGTTACAATGGATACTTTAACCGAAATTCCCTGTACTGTAAAGCCCGAGAAGAAAAAAACATAAGCAAGATATGCCCCATCCAGATAAGCAAGCCATTTGACACGAATCGGAAGAATCATATACAAATATACCTGCATGTCCGGAAACATTGCCGCATAAGCTAAAAACAATGTCATATTCAAGTAAAAGGTATCCATATATACTGAAGCACCATAAATTTCTCCATAAAATATAGTCAGCACTCCATATGTAAGAAACGCTCCTAAAATCGTTCCTAACACACCAATAAAATAATACATATTAAATCGGAAAGTTCCCCAGACCTGTTCCAGCGAGGTTCCGATAGAATAATAAAACAATAATACAAAAATTATAAATATCAAACTGGATTCAGGACCAACCATCAGGAAAGTCACCAAACGCCAGATCTCTCCATGCATAATCAAATACGGATTCAGCTGCAGCATATAATATAAGGAAGGAGATATCATCTGTATCACAAACCCTGCTGCATACAAAATTACAATAATCATCGGGAGATTCGGTATCGCATATTTGCCAAACCGTTTCTCAAGTTTATTCAGCCACATACAAATCCTTTCTTAAAACATATTTTTCTTTCCTAAAATATATCCTCCGACTATCGTTAAGATCAGGGATATCACAACAAGAATCACAAAACCATAAGGAGAATCTGCCATTGGAACGGGCACATTCATTCCCCAGAAACTGGCAATCATTGTCGGAATTGACATGACAATGGTAATAACCGCCAGTACTTTCATCACAATATTCAGATTATTAGAAATAACAGAGGCATAGGCATCCATCGTTCCACTTAAAATATTACTGTAAATATCAGCCATCTCAATCGCCTGCTTGTTCTCGATAATAACATCATCTAACAGTTCCTCATCTTCCGGGTACTGCTTGATCTTCTCAATTTTCAGCAATTTTTCCAAAACAAGCTCATTGGAACGAAGAGAGGTTGAAAAATACACCAAACTCTTTTCCAGCTCCAATAGTTCAATTAATTCCTGATTCTTCGTGGAAATATGAAGCTGCTTCTCTACAGAATCACTCTTCTTGTCAATTACCCTCAGGTATTGAAGATAAAGAGAGGCGTTGCGGTAGAGAATCTGTAAAATAAATCGAGTTCTCTTAAACGTCCAGAAATTCCTGACTCTTCCATCGCGAAAATCTGTCAGCACTGCCGTATCCATCAAACATACGGTGATAATCACCTTTTCTGTTAAAATGATACCACACGGAATCGTAACAAAATATTCTTTCTCCTTACGTTCCTCCGTTGTCGGAACGTCTACGATAATCAGAGTATATCCCTCTTCTACCTCAATATGGGAACGCTCTTCCTCATCCAGAGGAGCTCTCAGATCATCGATATCAATTTTGTATTCCGTGGCAATTTTTGCAAGCTCCGCTGCCGTTGGATGAATCAACGATATCCATGCACCTTCCATCGGTTCACTGATTTCATGAATCTGATGATCCATAGTGCGATAATATTTAATCATTGTTCGCTCCTTTCCCATGGCAACAACTTGTCCCACAATATTTCGCCAAAACAGGAAGCTGCCTTACGCATCATCCCTGTCTCGTTTCTTCTGTAATTTTAAAAATTTACCTATCAGGTCTTATTTCATTATAAATAACTCATTTTGCTTTGTCAATTAACACTACTGTACCAACCGGCAGGGTCAAATCCCTAATTGTTTTGTTAGATTTTGCTAAATTTTCCACTGTTGTTTTGTTAGATTTTGCTATACTAAGTACTGTATCACCTTTTTTTACTACATATGGAACAAAGGCGCCCTGAATTACCGGAGTAAATCCGGGAATACATAATTCATCTCCCGGCTGAAGGTTATACACATTTACAAAAGGATTATGACGCATAATATCCTTTCCCCGAATTCCATATTTTTTTGCAATCTGATACAGAGTATCCTTCTCTTTTACTACATAGACACTTCCTAAGCATTTCTTTTCTGCCATCGTCAATTCCTCTGCTTTTTTATTAGACTATGCCTCGCAGATTAAAATGTTTCCATTATTATTTCCTTTTTCCCTGATTTTATTCCAAAGAGATTTTTCGCTAAAATGAAAAGATTTCATTTGCATTTATTTTCAGAATGTTTATAATAGATATAATGTTATGGTATTTTATCAAACAGGATTACATATAGATACTTATTTGTAACCGTAAAAGAAAGCAGGTATACGAGAAGATGAAACGATTAGGAATTGATATCGGGTCAACGACAGTCAAAGTCGCTGTCATCGATGAACAACATAATATACTTTTCTCCGACTATCAAAGACATTTTGCAAAAATTCAGGAAACTTTAGCTTCCTTATTAAAGAAAGCTAAAGATCAGATCGGAGAGACAATATTTGCCCCAACTGTTACCGGTTCAGGCGGTCTTTCTATTTCTTCTTATTTAGATATTCCGTTCTGTCAAGAGGTTGTATGCGTGTCCACCGCACTACAGGACTATGCCCCCCATACAGATGTTGCCATCGAACTTGGCGGCGAAGATGCGAAAATTATTTATTTTACCCATGGTATTGATCAGAGAATGAATGGTGTATGTGCCGGCGGAACCGGATCATTTATTGACCAGATGGCTTCTCTGCTCCAGACTGATGCCGCAGGATTAAATGAATACGCAAAAGACTATGATACGATCTATCCCATTGCAGCCCGATGTGGTGTGTTTGCCAAAACAGATATTCAGCCATTAATTAATGAGGGCGCAACCAAACCAAATCTTGCCGCATCCATTTTCCAGGCAGTTGTAAACCAGACCATCAGTGGTCTTGCCTGTGGAAAGCCGATTCGTGGAAATGTTGCATTTCTGGGCGGACCTCTCCACTTCCTTACGGAACTTAAGAATGCATTTATCCGCACTCTCGAACTGAAAGATGATGAAATCATTGCGCCTACCCATTCTCATTTATTTGCAGCAGTTGGTGCCGCTCTGAATGCGAAAGAGGATGTGACAACAGATTTTGAACATCTCTTAAAACAGTTTGAAAAGAAAATTGAACTTCAGCAGGAAGTTGATCGCCTGGAGCCTCTGTTTGCCAGCGAACAAGAATATAATAATTTTGCAAAAGAACATAACCGCCATGTTGTAAAACGCGGAGATCTGGCTTCCTACAGCGGAAATTGTTACCTTGGAATTGATGCCGGATCAACTACAACAAAAGTTGCTTTGGCGGGAGAAGATGGCGAACTGCTGTACAGTTACTACAATAACAACAATGGAAGCCCTCTTCACGCAGTAGTAGAAGCTCTCCACGAAATTGATCAGCAAATGCCGGATACTGCTCATATTGTATCCTCCTGCTCTACCGGATACGGAGAACATTTGATCAAAGCCGCACTGAATCTTGATTTTGGGGAAGTAGAAACCATCGCCCACTACTATGCAGCAGCATTTTTTGATTCAAAAGTCGACTGTATCCTGGACATTGGCGGACAGGATATGAAATGCATCCGCATTAAAAACGGTGTCGTTGATGATGTTCAGTTAAATGAGGCATGCTCTTCTGGCTGTGGTTCCTTTATTGAAACTTTTGCCAAATCTTTAAACCACTCTGTGGAAGGATTTGCTAAAGTAGCACTGACTGCCAAAAATCCAATTGATCTGGGATCCCGTTGTACTGTATTTATGAACTCTAAAGTAAAACAGGCACAGAAAGAAGGCGCAAGTGTTGGTGATATTTCTGCCGGACTGGCTTATTCCGTTATCAAAAACGCCTTGTATAAAGTAATTAAACTTACTGATGCATCTGACCTTGGAAAACATATTGTTGTACAGGGTGGTACGTTCTACAATGATGCTGTTTTAAGAAGTTTTGAACGCATTTCCGGATGTCACGCAGTACGACCGGATATCGCCGGTATTATGGGAGCATTCGGTTCTGCGCTGATTGCCAGAGAACGTTATGAAAAAGGAACCAAAACTTCTATGCTTCCATTGGAAGAAATTTTTGCCATGAGTGTCGATACTTCTATGACTCGATGCAAAGGCTGTACAAACCATTGTCTCTTAACGATTAACAAGTTTTCCAACGGGCGCCGCTATATTACCGGAAACCGTTGTGAAAAAGGTGTAGGCAAAGAAACAAACAAGGAACAGATTCCAAACTTATATGACTATAAACTTCACCGCACGTTTGATTATGAACCACTATCCGATGAGGATGCTTCCCGTGGCACCATCGGTATTCCGCGAGTTTTAAATATTTATGAAAATTATCCGTTCTGGTATACATTTTTCACTGAATTGGGATTCAAGGTTGTTGTGTCACCAGAATCTTCCCGTAAGATTTATGAACTTGGAATCGAATCCATTCCAAGTGAATCCGAGTGCTACCCGGCAAAACTTGCCCACGGACATGTGATGTGGCTGATCAAACAGGGAATCAAAGATATTTTCTACCCTTGTATTCCTTATGAGCGCAATGAGACCGCAGATGCGAATAATCACTACAACTGTCCGATTGTAACTTCTTATGCGGAAAATATCAAAAATAATATGGAAGAACTTGCCACAGAGCATATTAATTTTATGAATCCATTTCTCGCATTGGATAATGAAAATGCTTTAAAATCACGATTGTTTGAAGAGTTGGCAGAAATGTATTCTTTAACTTCCGAGGAAGTTGACCGTGCGGTAACTTTGGCATACGAAGAGTTAGATCAGGTCCGCAAGGATGTTCAAAACAAAGGAGAAGAAGTTCTTGCTTATCTTGCAGAAACCGGAAAAACCGGAATTGTTCTCTGCGGACGTCCTTATCATATTGATCCGGAAATCAATCACGGTATTCCGGAATTGATTAACTCCTATGGAATTGCAGTCCTTACAGAGGATTCTATCTCTCATTTATCGAAGGTGGAACGTCCGTTAAATGTACAAGACCAGTGGATGTATCATTCCAGACTATATGCTGCTGCCAATTATGCAAAATCAAACAAACAGTTGGAAGTCATTCAGCTCAATTCCTTTGGATGCGGTCTGGATGCCGTTACCACAGATACTGTCAAAGATATTCTTACAAAATCAGGACGTATCTACACAGTTTTAAAAATTGATGAAGTTAACAACCTCGGTGCTGCAAGAATCAGAATACGCTCCTTAATCAGCGCCGTCCGTGTCCGGAAAAAACACCGAATTGATCCAAAGCCTGTGTCTGCCGCTATCAAACGTGTAGAATTTACCAAAGAAATGAGAAAAGATTACACACTTCTTGTACCGCAGATGTCACCAATTCATTTTGAATTTCTGGAACCTGCCTTAAGGGCCTGTGGTTATAATGTTAAGGTTCTTGAGCAAGGTGGAATGGATGATGTTAACATTGGATTAAAATATGTAAACAATGATGCCTGTTATCCATCCCTGATTGTTATTGGTCAGCTGATGAATGCATTGTTGTCCGGAAAATATGATACAGACAAAATTGCTTTAGTTATTTCCCAGACCGGTGGAGGATGTCGTGCTACAAACTATATCAGTTTTATCCGCCGCGCATTGGAAAAAGCCGGATACGGTCATATTCCTGTCGTCGGACTGAGTGCACAGGGAATCGAGAAAAACAGTGGTTTCTCCTTTACCCCGGGACTGTTAAACCGGGCTGTTCAGGCTGTGGTTTATGGAGATGTCTTTATGAGAGTTGTTTATCGTACCAGACCTTACGAAGCAAAACCGGGCTCTGTCAATAAACTGCACCGCCGATGGGCTGCCAAATGCAAACGCGATGTTGCCAAGGGCGGATTTGGCACCTTCCAAAAGAATATCCGCGGAATCATTCGGGACTTTGATCGAATTCCGTTAAAGAACATCAAAAAGCCTCGTGTCGGAATCGTTGGTGAGATCCTTGTTAAATTCCTGCCGGATGCCAACAACCATCTGGTAGAACTCCTGGAACGCGAAGGAGCAGAAGCCGTAGTACCTGACTTATTAGACTTCTTTATGTACAGCTTCTACAACAGCAATTTTAAATATCGTTACCTTGGTAAATCAAAGAAATCTGCGATTATCAGCAATTCCGCAATCTGGATTGTAGAACGATATCGTCAGACACTCCGAAAAGAACTTGCCAAGAGTCATCGTTTTGAACCGCCTGCATACATCAAAGACCTGGCTGCTTATGCTAAACCATTTGTATCCATCGGAAATCAAACAGGTGAAGGATGGTTTCTGACTGGAGAGATGATTGAATTAATTCACAGCGGAGCACCAAATATTGTTTGTACTCAGCCGTTTGCCTGCCTTCCGAATCATGTCGTAGGAAAAGGAGTCATCAAAGAACTCCGTCAATCCTTCCCGGAAGCTAACATTGTGGCAATCGACTATGATCCGGGAGCCAGCGAAGTTAACCAGATCAACCGAATCAAACTGATGCTTTCTGCTGCGGAGAAGAATCTGACACAGGATTAATCATCGTCAAATTAAAAAATATTCCCAAAAGTTGAAATCGGCATTAGCTGATTTCAACTGATTATAAAGAGAAATAGCAAGAACCTGCAGAAATACATGCCTTTCGACACCGATAATATTCTGCAGGTTCTTGCTATTTCTTAAATCCTAAAGTTGGTGCATAACCCTTTATTTTTATTTCACTTCCTTTATGAGATCTTCCAAAATCTCCGCCGCATCTTTCACACAATCCGAGCAGGCTCTCAGCACTGTTCCGGTCTCAACTCCTTTTAATTCTTTACATACTGTCGCGTGATTCTTCTCCTTAAATCTTCGCACTAATTCTCTTGACTGTTTATAAGTAGCTGCCTTTGAATTAGGCTGACTTAAGTTTCCGCTGCTGTTTTTAGCACCCAAAACAGCGACTGCACCGGTCACAGCACCACAGGTTCCTTCCATACCGCCCATTCCAAGTCCATGTCCTTCGGTAAGTTTAAACATGATCTCCTCATCCACGCCTGCTTCCTTGCAAAATGCACAGGCAACTGCCTGAGCACAATTATAGCCCTTTTGATGATTTTGTGCTGCCTTCTTTGCCTTTTCACTCATTTGATTTTCCTCCATATTTAAGACCTGCTGACGCGGGTCCTAATGTAAAATCCGAATCAATGTTCCCTGAGATACTTCTATCTTCTTACACTGATTCCTCTTTCGTGTAAATAATCTTTTAAATCACAAATTTTTAATTCATTAAAATGAAATAAGGATGCTGCCAAAGCCGCATCTGCTTTTCCTTCGGTCAATGTATCATAAAAATGTTCTTTGGCACCGGCTCCCCCTGATGCAATTACCGGGATATCAACATTCTCAGCAATCATTCTCGTTAATTTATTGTCATATCCTGCCTTGGTTCCATCACAATCCATACTGGTCAACAGAATCTCACCGGCGCCCCGTCGTTCTGCTTCCATTGCCCACTCTACTGCATCCAAACCAACATCAATCCGTCCGCCATTTTTATAAACATTCCATCCGGATCCGTCTTCTCTTGCTTTGGCATCGATTGCCACAACCACACACTGACTTCCGAATTTATCCGCCGCATCATTAATAAGATTTGGAGTATTAATTGCTGATGAGTTAATAGAAATCTTATCTGCACCTTCCCGTAAAATTGCTTTAAAGTCCTCAACCGTACGAATGCCTCCTCCCACAGTAAATGGGATAAAGACAGTTTCAGCAACCCTTCTGACCATATCAATCATGATATTTCTTGCATCAGAAGACGCTGTAATATCCAAAAATACTAATTCATCTGCTCCTGCCTTATCATAGGCTGCTGCAATAGCAACCGGATCTCCGGCATCAATCAGGTTCACAAAGTTCACACCTTTTACAACCCGCCCGGCTTTCACATCCAGGCATGGAATAATTCTCTTTGTATGCATGTCCGTTCCTCCTATAGTGAAATAAAGTTTCTAAGTATTTGCAATCCTACTGTACTGCTCTTCTCCGGATGGAACTGACAGGCAAAAATATTATCTTTTTCTACAGAAGCATCAATATTCACTCCGTATTCTGTCGTAGCTGCAACAATACTTTCATCTTCGGCTTTCAAATAGTAAGAATGTACAAAATAGACATACGGGTTTTCAGGAAGTTCCTGAAAAAGCCTGGAACCTTCCTTTACTTTTAAATTATTCCATCCCATATGAGGTATTTTTAAATCTCCGTTCTTCGGGATTCGCAAAATCTTTCCGGGAAGCAGACCAAGACCCGAAACTCCCGGTGCCTCATCACTGCTTTCAAACATCAGCTGAAGTCCCAGACAGATTCCAAGAAACGGAATCTTCTTCTCTACAACCTTATGAATCGTATCCTCCAGTCCAAAACTGTGGATTTTTTCCATGGCAACTCCAAAAGCCCCCACTCCCGGAAGAATTACCTTATCGCTTCCAAGGATTTCATCCGCATTTCTCGTGACAACAACTTCTTCTCCCAGATAATGAAGCGCTTTTTCCACGCTTTTTATATTACCGGCATCATAATCAATGATTGCTATCATTTTCCAGTCTCCTCTCATCATTCTCTATACCTAAAAATTCTCGGCTGTCCATAGAAATTCCAATTCCTTTTCCTTTCAATTCCTTTCCGATTTGATAAAGAGAACTGTGAACTCTTACAAAGGAAGCCTTCTTATTATAAAATGCCATCTTCTCAAATGGCCAGCGAAACAGACTCGGCAGTTCGAATCCTTCTCCTAATTCTAATATAAAAAGCTCCTTATTTAAAGTATTTTGAAGCCATTTTGTATAATTTGCCCAAGAATTTAAATAGGCACCCTCAATGTACGCAGATTTGTTATCCTCTGTACGAACGTTAAACTCCAGTCTCTGTCCACACTTTGGACATTCCAAATGTTCAATCTGTCCCGTTGCTTCATAATGAGAAATCAAATCTTTCAGTCCTAAATTTGCCGGATAAAGCTGATCACTGCATGGTTTACTGCACTGAAAGAAATCTCCGTTACCACAAGGAGCCGTAATATGATCTTTGTTTAATTTTGTATGATACATCAAACCATCATCATTGCTCGTAATAACAAAATATTCCTTTCCCTCTAATACCAGTTCCAGTTCTTTAAAAAGATCCGTTTCCCCCATAGAAAGAAGGTATTCTCTCTCATAAACTGTGCGCATCCATGCGGATTCACTATCTTCCTTTCCAATCAGCTCCTGATAATATTGATTGTCAATCTCTTTCTGAAAATTTATCAGACGTCTGGCACAAAGTTCCCGCCCGATTCCAACTAAAACCAGATCTGCTTTTTTGATCTGACTACTATAATCTCTTATCATTGTTTTCCATCCTCTTTCATTTTTATACTATCTCAAACCGGCTTTACTATGCAGCTGACATCGGTCTGAATTCAGGCCATCTCCACCTCAAAATAGAATTCCACACCATTTTCTACGTTCGCCACACCATAATCTCTGCCATGAGCTTTCATCGTTGCCTCAACAATCGACAAGCCAATTCCGCTTCCACCATACTCTCTTGTTCTGGCTTTGTCAACTTTGTAGAATTTCACCCACAATTTATCAATATCTTCCTGCGGAATATGTTTCCCCGTATTAAAGACCTTGACCCGCAGATTATTGCCGTGCTGACAATAGCTTACCACAATCCTGCCATTCTCGCTGACATGATTCCGTGCATTGCTCAGATAATTGCTGACAACCTCCTCAATCATAAACTCATCAGCCCATACATGAACCGCAGGTTCCTGAAAAAAAATGTCCACTCCTTCTTTTTCCAGTAAGATTTTATTAGAATCTACCATATTCTGAATTAACTCTGTAATATCAAATCGTTCCATCTCCACCTGATTGTTGCCGAATTCAATCTGATTTAAGGTTAAAAGCTTCTGTACCATCCGGTTCATCTTCTTTGCCTCATCGGCAATGACATCACAATAAAACTCCTTACTTTCATCATCGTCAAAAATATTATCTTTCAATCCTTCCGAATATCCCTGAATCAGTGCAATCGGTGTTTTAAGCTCATGAGATACATGAGAAAGAAATTCCTTTCTCATCTCGTCAATCTGAACCTTCTGTTCAATATCCTTCTGTAATTCATTGTTGGCTGTTTTCAACTCTGAGATTGTCTGTTCCAATTTTGAAGATAAATCATTGATACTGTTGCCCAGTCTGCCAAGTTCATCCTGACTTAAACTATTTACCTTTACGTCAAAATCCAGATTTGACATCTGTTTCGCCGCCTGTGCCATCTCCTCAATTGGTTTGGTAAATCGTTTGCTATACAGGTACATTACAATCGCGCCGCCTACAATTAAAAGCAATCCTACATACAGCGTAAACTGTCCGGACAGATTTGCGCTGGTCTGAATACTCTCCATCGGAGTGCTGATAATGACCGTATACTCTCCGTCTAAATACCCCATCAGATTAATACTGGTTCCCATGTTCTTATTTGTATTAATCATTACCGCATATCCACGGATATTAATCTGATCGCTGATCTTATCAATATTATCTTTCAAAATATTCCAAAGACTCCGGTACATCATACTCTTTTCGCCTTCAGAGCTGTACACAATCTGACCTGTAGGATCATTAATTAATATCCTGTAATCTGAATCCTTTGCCACCACATCAATATCGGATTTGCGCACCGTATCCTTTTTAAAAATCTGCTGAATCTTATCATAAGAATCTTTGATACTTTTCTTCTCTTTCATAATATAATAAGATTTTAACATTGTGAAATTAATAAGCACAGAAAGAAGAATCACCGATGTCATAATCACAATTAATATCAGCGTCATTTTTGTTTTTATGGATTGATTCTTCAATAATTTCTTTTTCAACTCTCGTTAACCTCAAATTTGTATCCCATTCCCCAGATCGTATGGATATAGGATCCTTTCTCTCCAAGCTTACTTCTTAGTTTCTTTACATGAGTATCAATGGTTCTTGCATCGCCAAAATAATCATAATTCCATACCTGGTTTAGAATACTTTCCCTGGTCAATGCTTTCCCCTGATTGGTCATAAAATACTGCAGCAGTTCAAATTCCTTATAACTGAGATTGATGCTTTTTCCATCAATGGATACATGATGTCCTCCCACATCCATAAGAATTCCTCCTGCTTCCATAGATTCTCCGTCATTTTTCACTGTTCGCCGGAGAATAGCCTCCACTCTCGCTACCAGAATCTTTGGACTAAATGGTTTGGAAACATATTCATCAACACCCAGTTCAAATCCTAGAAGTTCATCCTGCTCCTGATCTTTTGCAGTCAGCATAATAATCGGCACAGATGATACTTTTCGAATTTCCTTGACGACTTCCCATCCATCCATTTTCGGCATCATCACGTCTAAAATTAACAAACGAATCCCCTTCGTTGAAAAAAAGATATCCACTGCCTCTTCTCCATCAGCTGCTTCTAACACCTGATACCCGGATTTGGTTAAGAAATCTTTTACCAGTTTCCTCATTCTGCTCTCATCATCAACAACTAATATTTTTAAATCACTCATTGGGCGAATTCCTCCTATTTTTTTCTATTGTACCACAGGAATATGTTAGAAATGTGAAAATCTTTACAGCTTTTTTGACAAAAGAAAAAACTGAGAAATCAAAGATCTCTCAGTCTTTTACTATTTAAAATTACTTTTCTATTTTTCTGATACTGCTTTGATTTTTTCCAAAACAAAGAGCATGGCAATTCCGATCAAAAAGAAAATCGGATGAAATGTCTCAACACTCATAGCAGCCTTGGTATTCTCAAGTGTTGTCGGTCCCATAACAATCGCATACAAAGATCCGATCATCATTCCGATAATAAAATAAATCATTTGAGAGCGGTGCTTTTCTAAAGCCCTTCGAATTGTCTTAATAACAACCGCAATTCCCGCAAGAACTCCCAATCCAAAAATAACAATCACCGGAAGGTAAGAAAAATTAAAATGAAGCAGTTCTTTTAAAGCGGAAATAATCGGTACGTATAAACCGAAAATCAATAACATCGTGGAACCAGAAATTCCCGGAAGCACCATAGCTGAAATTGCAATCATTGCAACTACAAAAATGTACAGAACTAATGTAATATTTAAATGTTCTACACTGATATTGACTCCCTTTCCGGAAACCGGATTAAAAAATGTAATAGCCGCAACCAGAACAATTCCGAAAACAGCCCACGGAATATTCTGATACTTTCCTTTCAGTGAATCTTTTTCTTCCTGCCATATCATTGGAATTGCAAAAATAATAAGCCCCAAAAACAAAGAACTAATCTCATAGATTCTCTGATCAAAAATGCTGGCAAGAACAGATACTGCTGCTCCCATTCCAACAACCCAGCCGACACCGATGCGCATTAAAAATTTGATTGCATCAATTCGTTCTCTTTTTGTACCTGACATCAGATGATCTAGGGATGTAATAAATTTATCATAAAATCCCAGCAAAAACGCGATAGTACCTCCCGACACACCCGGCACACTATCTGCCAATGCCATACAAAAACCTCGTATAAAATTAAGCATATTACCTCTTTCTCCTTTAATCTTTTACAACAGATAGGATACATTGTATCACACCTTTTTCCTCTCGAAAAGATGAAAAATCAGATTTTTTCTTTCTTTTTTCTGTACATCGCAGTATAGAAAAGTTCCTGTTTAGTACTTTTTTACAGCAAAATGAATCCGGGAGACAGCAGCACCCGGATTTTATCTGTTATTCATTTTCTGCTCTTAGAATCGTGGCACCTCCTGCCACAACATCTCCATCGTAAAATACCACAGCCTGTCCCGGCGTTATCGCCCTCTGAGGCTCTTCAAACACGACTTTCACCTCATCCGTTCCCGTCATATACACACGACAAGGAACTTCCGGACTGTTATAACGAATCTTTGCCTGAAGTTTCATTCCTTCTTGAAATTCTGGTAAAGACATACAGTTTACCTGATTTCCGTATAAAACATTCGAAAACAAATGATCTTTGGCTCCTACTACTACCTCATTCGAATCTTCACGGACTTTGATAACGTATCCCGGCTGTTTGAGGGACAATCCAAGTCCCCGCCGCTGTCCGACTGTGTAATAAATAATTCCTTTATGTTCTCCGAGAATATTCCCCTGCGGATCCACAAAATTTCCTTTTGGAATCTTCTTTCCGGTATTTTCCTCAATAAATTGACCATAATTATCATCCACAAAACAAATATCCTGGCTGTCAGGCTTCTTCGCCAGAAACAAACCGATATCCTCTGCAATCTTACGAATCTCCTCTTTGGAATACTCTCCCACCGGCATCAGCGTCTTAGATAACTGATTCTGTGTCAGATTATAAAGCGCATAGGTCTGATCTTTTTTTATGGTTTTGGACTTTTTCAGAGCATATCGTCCGTTTTCTAATTTTACAATCTGTGAATAATGTCCCGTGGCAATATAGTCTGCTCCAATATCCAGACATCGTTTCAAAAGAGATTCCCATTTCACATAACGGTTGCATGCGATACAGGGATTTGGTGTTCTGGCATGTAAATATTCATCACAGAAATAGTCTATCACCTTTTCTTTAAATTCTCTTCGAAAATTCATAACATAGTGAGGAATTCCAATCGTCTGTGCCACTCTCCTGGCATCTTCCACTGCCGACAAACCACAACATCCGCCGTTTTCTTCCTGAACAAACTCCTCTTCCTCCTGCCAGATCTGCATGGTAACTCCAATGACATCATATCCCTGTTCCTTCAGCAGATAAGCAGCTACCGATGAATCCACGCCCCCTGACATTCCAACCACGACTCTTTCTTTCACTTTTTCCTCCTAATACTCTTCCTCTTCTTCCTCTTCTCCGATATCAGATTTTGGTTTTTCCAGCCCTTCAATCTTAATTCCCTTTTTCTCAGCATAGTCCCACAATGCCGCATGAATTGCTTCCTCTGCAAGAAGAGAACAATGAACTTTCACCGGTGGGAGTCCGTCTAATGCTTCCATAACCGCTTTATTGGTAACTTCCAAAGCTTCTCGGACAGTCTTCCCTTTTACAAGTTCCGTCGCCATACTGCTGGTTGCAACAGCAGCACCACAGCCGAAAGTTTTAAATTTAACATCATTGATAATGCCCTCGTCGTTGATATCCAGATAAATTCTCATAATATCTCCGCATTTTGCATTTCCTACAGTTCCCACGCCGCTGGCATTCTCGATTTCTCCGACATTTCTTGGATGCTCAAAATGATCCATTACCTTTTCACTGTACATTGTCAATTCCTCCTGTTTAATTCTTATAACATTTTCTCTCTACGAATGACTCTTCTTTACAAAATCTTCATAAAGAGGAGACATAATTCTTAATTTTTCTACAATTTCTTTAATCTTTTCCACCACATAATCCATGTCTTCTTTGGTAGTCTCCTCTCCCAAGGTCATTCGAAGTGACCCATGGGCAATTTCATGAGGCAGACCGATCGCAAGAAGCACATGGGACGGATCCAGAGAACCGGATGTACATGCAGATCCGCTGGAAGCACAAATACCTGCCATATCCAACATAATCAGAAGAGATTCTCCCTCAATAAACTGAAAACTGATATTGATATTGTTTGGAAGTCTCTTTTTTGCATCTCCGTTTAAACGGCAGTAAGGAACTTCTGCAAGGAGTCTCTCAATAGCGTAGTCTCTGACTTCAATTTCCTTTGCTGTGCGCTCTTTCATTGTATCAAAAGCAATCTCCACTGCTTTTCCGAGTCCGACAATCCCGGTTACATTTTCCGTACCGGCACGTCTCTTTCTCTCCTGCGCCCCTCCGTGAACAAAAGATCGAAGTTTCAATCCTTTTCGAATGTATAAAAATCCGATTCCCTTCGGGCCATTTAACTTATGCCCGCTGGCACTGAGCATATCAATATGATATTCATCCACATCGATCGGAATCTGTCCATATGCCTGAACCGCATCTGTATGGAAAATAATACCATGTTCTTTCGCTATTTTTCCAATTTCTCTGATCGGCTGAATCGTTCCGATTTCATTATTGGCAAACATTACTGAAATCAAAATAGTATCCGGACGAATTGCTGCCTTTAACTGATCCAGTCTTAAGATTCCATTTTCATCCACATCTACATAAGTAACTTCGAAACCTTTCTTCTCCAGATATTCACAAGTATGAAGAATCGCATGATGTTCAATTGTGCTTGTAATAATATGTTTTCCCTTATCCTGATAAGCTTCTGCGGCAGCTTTTAAAGCCCAGTTGTCAGCCTCAGAACCACCTGCCGTAAAATAAATGTTCGGACTGTCTGTTCCGAGAGACCTGGCAATCAACTCTCTTGCTTCGTCTACAACTTTTCGATTATTCAGTGCCGGTGTATATACACTGGATGGATTCCAGAAATTTTCTGTAAAATACGGAAGCATTGCCTCTACAACTTCCGGTCTTGCCGCCGTTGTGGCTGCATGATCTAAATATATTAATTTTCCCATAGCTAAGATTCCTGCCTTTCTTCTTCATGATATTTATTATGTATTGCTTTGGATTCTTCCATTAGCGCTTTTAAGGTGATCGAATCAACCGTATTTCGAATACTCTCATCAATCTTCTTCCACACAGTCTTTGTCACGCAAAATTGCTCTCCTCCGCAGGTTTTCTTTTCCCCGTTAAAAGCTGCACAGTCTACGGGAGTCAAATCTCCTTCCAGAGCTCTTAATATATCTCCCACTGAGATTTTTTCAGGATCCGCTGCCAGGAGATATCCCCCCTGAGCCCCTCGGACACTCCGAATCATCCCTGCTTTTTTTAATTTGGGCAAAAGCTGTTCTAAATATCGGGTTGAAATCTTTTGCCGCTCTGCAATGGAACTGATGGATACCGGATTTTGTTCACTGTAAACTGCCAGGTCTACCAGTGCCCTCAGCCCATAACGTCCTTTTGTCGATAATTTCATTCTATCACCTCAATTCCGACTATTAAACTCGGATTTATAGTTTTATCTTAACACTGCACTTTTTTTCTGTCAACAAAATTTGTAATATCTTATTTTTTATTTTCATACAATGAAAAAAAGCGTGCAGGTAATTCTTATGAAAAAAGCAAGCCCGTTTATCCAGGGAACTCTGATACTGACCTCTGCAAATTTATTTTCCCGTCTGATTGGCTTCTATAACAGAATATTTCTGGCAGGTCTGATTGGTGCACACCAAATGGGGGTTTATCAACTGATTTTTCCCATTTATCTTCTGGGATTTTCTCTGTGCTTTCAGGGATTTCAAGCTGCTTTATCCAATATCACTGCATCTAAAAAAGCTCAGGGACTCACAGCCGATGCAAGGAAAATTCTTAAAATCGGAATCTGCTTTACCCTGCTTTTATCTATCTGCTTTTCTGTCATTGTTTTTTTGTTTGCCGATTACATCTGTGTGACATTTTTAAAAGAACCTGACTGTGTTGCCTGCCTTAGAATCGCTGTCTGTGCACTTCCTTTTGTCGGAATCAAAGCGTGTATTCACAGTTATTCTCTTGGAATGGGGAATTCAAGACTCCCTGCTATTTCCCTTTGCATTGAACAAATCTCCCGGGTTTTAAGTATCTTCCTGATTTCTGTTACCCTTTTTGTCAATCTCCCGTCAGCTGCCATGGTTGCTGTTCTCGGCATGGTCATCGGAGAAATTATATCATTCCTGTTTACTTTACTTTTCTACTATTATAATGATCGAAAGAAGCAAAAACCGGTAACTTCTGCCCGTACACTTTTTACAGAACTTCTAACCCTTGGTGTTCCGCTGACTTTAAATACTCTTTCCGTAACACTGCTTCAGAGTCTTGAAAGCATACTCATTCCTATGATGCTGACCCGCTTTTACGGAAACCAGTACAAATCCATTGAAATCTATGGAATCATCACAGGAATGGCTCTGCCCTTTATCCTATTTCCTTCAACCATCACAGGCTCCTTATCTGTTATGCTTCTCCCAAAAGTTTCCGCTGCAAAGGCTGAAGGAAATCTACATTCTCTTAAGCGAGCCTCAAAATACCCGATTCTTTTTTGTATTCTGCTTGGAATTGGCGGATTTTTTTGCTTTTTTACCTTTGGCCCATGGATTGGAACCACCGTATTTCACAGTACTCTCTGCGGAGATTATTTGCGGTCATTGTCTTTTTTATGCCCTTTTTTATATCTTTCCGGAACACTTTCCAGTATTCTAAACGGTCTGGGAGAGACAAAAACAACCTTGCTTCACAACAGTATTTCTTTAACTGTTCAGATACTTTTCATCCTGTTTATCATTCCCCAAAAAGGAATTATAGGATATATTTGGGGACTTATGACAAGTGCCATACTTCTCGTAACTATGAATCTCCGGCATTTGAAAACAGCACTGTACAAAAAATACTCATCCTTTTCTATGAAATGAAATAGTTTCATCGAATTTTCAGAAATGCCTCATAAAGGTCCAGGGCTCCGTATCCCCACTCTCTATTGGGATATATCCGATCAGGCTCTCTTCTGGCGCCGCGAATTAAATAATTCTTAATTCGCGTTGTATTGATTTCCGGATCATTTCCTTTGACATTTCCCCATTCTAACATCAATGCTGACATTCCTGCAGCGATCGCCCCGGAAACACTGCTTCCTGTTTTCTTTCCATAGCGGTTCCTCGGAAGCGGTCCGAGAACTTCCACTCCCGGGGCAACAAAATCCGGTTTAATCGCATTTCTGGGGAATCCCCTGCTGCTGTCAATATAAATACTGTTGTTATTAGAATTATAGTTAGAAGCGCACATCAAAAGATCCGTATTCCCCGGAGACACCAGCGTATTATAGGGAGTTGATTCCAGAAAAAAGGTATCCTCTGACAGGAAATTAGTAATCGGCAGCCATAAATCAAACTGGCGGTCTCCCATACCATCATCGCTAATGTAAATATTCCATATTCCCTCCGCCGGATGACGAAAACGCATGACTACAACCGGGGTACCTGCCGAAGTATCTACGGTAAAATAATCTACAACAAGATTCGTCTGTTCCAGCAAAAATGCCACTTCCCTTTGTCCCCGAATTCCTCCTGCAATCCTTCCGGTTTTCTGCCCGGAGGGGGATTCTATATCCACGTAATAGCGGTTGGGCGGCATTCCCCACAATTCTAAAGTAAATCCATATTCGGCTCTTCCGACCTTTACTTCTGCCTTTGTGACTCCATTGGAAATCTCTCCCGCATAATGGTGTCTTGCCTGCCCTTCATTCCCTCCGCTTGTCACTACGGCAGCTCCTTTTTGCGGCGCGGTTGGAGAAAGATACGGAAATGAGGCGGCGCGATCGTAGATAGATACTGTTCAAGCGGACCTGTTCCCAGATGCGATCCCTGACTGCTTCCCACTCCCAGGAATAACACCAGAGGCATCTGAAGCTTTTCCGCTGTCTGCGTAATATAACGAATTGCCAGCATAAGATCTGTCTCAGCATATGCCTCACTTTCCGGATCCATGCAGTAATATTCTTTTAAATACGTCTTCGCCTGGCGAAGCTTTACGACAATCAGTTCTGAATTAGGAGCGATTCCAGAAAATCCCGCCTTAAGATCCTCATTTCCTGCTATCATTCCCGATAAAAAAGTACCATGTCCGGAAGTATCCGTTGATGGCACTTTTTCCAAAGGATTTGAAAGAGTCAATGCCTCCTCGATCTCCTCTTTTCCATATTCCGTTCCATATCCAAATGGTACATCTTCCCGACCGGCTTCTATGGTCTGATCCCAGATAGAATGAATCTTTGTGGAACCATCCGCATAAAGAAACGCAGGATGCTGATAATCAATCCCGGTATCTGCAATTCCAACCAGCACCCCTGTCCCATATAAATCCAAATTAGCCCTTCTTACCTGAGCTACTCCAATATCTTCCATAACAGCTTCATCCATCAGCCCAAAACATCTGGGAATCGAATTGTACTGATACTGTTCACTTCGAAACTGCTCCTGACCATTTTTCGGAACATAGGCAACTGCAAATCTTGCATTGATCGGTGTTACACAATCTGTTTGAAAACTCTTTTTCACATATTCAATGAGTCCGCTGTAATCAGCAATAAACTCAAAAAAATCATTCCCCTGGGCAGCTTTTTTACAATCCATCGACAAACCTCAGATTTTTTTATACTATATGCCCATCTCTTAGACTTTATGCCTGTCAGATTCTTTCCGTCAAAAGGCCTTTCTGATATGCCCATAACAGCTGCTCTAAATCTGAGATTTTTTCTTTTAATTCCTTTCCGTTATCTGTATCCTCCACACATTTCCTGCGAGTCACTTTATTAATGACAATGGTATCAGAATGAATATCTGTCTCTTCGCGGATTGCGGTGCTCCTGGACACAAAAGGTTCATGTGCTGCAAGTTTTAATCCATAAGAATTGGAAACCAGTGTATATCCCGCAATTCCCGTAGTCTTTTGATATGCCTTGGAAAATCCCCCGTCAATAACAAATAATTTGCCGCCGCATTTAATCGGGCTTTCTCCTTTTTTCACCGCAACCGGCATATGTCCATTGACAATTTTTCCTGTAGCAGGGTCCAATCCAAATTCTTCTAAAATCTGGTTAATAACTTTTTCGTTTTCGTACCACTGATAATAGTAGTCTTTCTTTTCTTTCTTAATATCTGCATCTTCCAGGAAATAGCGCTCAAAAGTTGCCATCTTTGCCTTTCCATATACAGGTGAATTTTCATTAGACCATATAAACCACATAATGTCCTGACCATACTGCCGGGCATTCCCGTCCTTCTCTTCGTAATATCCCTGGCGGGCAAGGTGGTCCAGAATATCATATAATGTTTTTCCTGCGTATTTCTTTCCCTGCAGTTCCACTTCACGAAAACTTCCATCTTCATTTAACGGCACGCATCCATGATACAATAACATTCCGTTAAAAACCTTGTAAAGACTTCCTTTTGCGAATAGGAAACGAACATGTTCCTGCAAATATGCACAGTACTTAAATGCAGTCACCAGATGCTCCATTACATATTCTTCTTCTTTTGTCAGCTGATAAGGATTCGCCGGATCAATCGTCGGGAAGTTGGTATCCTTCAATTCATATTCCTGTCCATCGATGACAATAGTGCCTTTTTCATAGTCTATTTTATCCAGAAGCAGTCTTTGATCCATCAGAAAATCCGGACGCCGCATAATTAACTGTCCTTCTAATTTGAACTGCATAATCGCAATTGCCTTATGCATCTTTTTATTTAGTTCCTCTTCCCGCATATTGCGGTCATCCACTTCACCGGACATATGGAACAGACTACAATCGTCATCCTTATAACATTCCAAAGCAAATCTTGCCAGAGGAATAAGATTAATCCCATATCCATCCTCTAAAACATCCAGATTATTATATCTGGCGCAGATACGGACTACATTACAGATGCACGCTCTATGTCCTGCTGCCGCACCCATCCACAAAATATCATGATTCCCCCACTGGATGTCCACATTGGTGAACTTCATAATACAATCCATAATTCTGTGTGGTCCCGGTCCCCGATCATAAACATCCCCGATTACATGAAGGTAATCGATTGATAATTTTTGAATCAAATGTGCCATAGCAGCAATAAACTGGCGAACTCTTCCTGTGGTAACAATCGTTTCCAGAATCTGTTCCACATATTTTTTCTTATCCGCAGTCCGATGTTCCACCATCAGCTCTTCCATAACATAGGCAAATTCCGGTGACATTGCCTTACGGACTTTTGACCTGGTATATTTATTTCCCACAGCTCTGGCCACATGAACCAGACGTATCATCGTATCATGCTGCCATGTCATTAAAAGATTTCTTGGCAGTTCTTCCTCCATAAGATCCATCTTTTGCTCAGGATAATATATCACGGATGCCAAATTTTTCTTCTGTTCTTTTGTCAGAGTATTTCCAAATTCGTCCTCAATCTTACTTCGGATTGCCCCTGAACCATTACGAACAATATGACTGAATTTTTCATACTCCCCATGAACATCTGAAACATAATGTTCTGTTCCTTTCGGAAGATGTAAAATCGCCTGCAGATTGATAATCTCAGTTGAAGCAGATGCAACATTGGGATATCTCACTGCCAGTTCTTTCAGATATTTCATTTGATTCATCTTGTAAGTTCCTCCTTGTTAAAATTTTCTTTACCATATTGTAATATTATAGCATTATTCTTAAGAATTTCACAAAGACTTTCTTTTATCTTTCTTAAATAATTGCTCTATCAAAATATTTGCCCGATTCTTATGTTATAATAAAGTGCCTTGTACTCAGTACAGGCTGTTACAATAAGGAGGAGGTTACTATGAAACACAAAAGATTAATTGCAGCCGTTTTGCTCACGAGCGTTGCCCTGGCAAATTCGGCATGCATGAAAAAGCAAAATCTGCCAAAGACAAAGGAGCTTCACTGGGAATTTAAAAAGACAAACCAGTCCTGGGAAAATAAGCTCTCCACAACAAAACTGCAAATTGTCAGCTCTTACGGTGATACTCAGGCATTTCATCCAAAGGTTTTGAATTTCTCCAAACCCTGGAATGGATACCGTTACTGGATGGCATATACACCGTATCCCGGAGCTGACCAGAGGAGAGAAAATCCTCACATCCAGGTTTCGAATAATAAAATCACCTGGAAACCGGTGACAAAAACAGATCAGGCTCTGGATCCTGTTGTTCCATTCGAACATCCGGACAAGCAATATAATTCTGACACTCATCTGGTCTATCGCAAAGATCTGAATGTTTTGGAGTGTTATTGGCGTCAGGTAGACAATATTCGACGGATTGACCGGATTTTTAAACGGACGACCACCGATGGAAAAAATTGGAGTGATCGGCAGCTTGTTCTGGAATCAGATGCACGCATCGATGGTATCTTAAGCCCCTCGATTCTCTATGAAGATGGAAAGTATAAAATGTGGACGGTAAACTATATTGGCGAATACCCAATCCTTTACCGGGAGAGTACCGACGGTTTCCATTGGAGCACACCACGGGAAATCTATTTCCAGTATCCGTCCGAACGACTGCGCAGCTGGCATTTAGATGTTATTCATACAGAGAATGGATATGAAGTCCTCGTTGTTGCCTTTTACCGGGGACACAGGCACAGAGATATGAATTTATACTACACATCCTCAAAGGACAATCAAAACTATGCGCCATGTACTGCCATCTTAAAACCGTCCGGCAATAAAAGTGCCTGGGACAACCGCGGAATTTACCGCAGCAGTTTCTTTATAGAAGATGGTTCTTATTATGTTTACTACAGCGGCATTGGTTATCCCATAGGGCCAAAGAGTTCACAGGGCGTAGGTCTGACTTACGGACCATCCATTGACCGACTGAAAGGATATGATAAATAATAAAATACACAAAATATAGAGGAATTTTCCAAAACGGAGAATTCCTCTTACTTCATCGATTTCTAATATATTATATAGTTTATCTAACAAAAAATTTCCCTAACTTACACTGTTCCCACATTATTTTTCTTCTCTTCAATTAGTTGATCAATATCATCAAACGCATTCTGTAATCTTTCTACATGGTATATTTCATACATATCATAAATAAAATCAGTCAGTCCCATATCATCCCATTCTTTTAAAACTTGATTTGCTGTTTTTCCCTTTTTTTCAGCATATCGTTCTATAAGATAAATAAAAAATGCAGTTTCTTTACACATTCTAATCACTCCCTTATATATTGTGAGTTGCGTGGATCTCCTGTGATTTTTTCACTTTCCCACATATCAAAAATTATATGCGGACTCATCATATATACTTCTGATTCTACATCTATTAACATCTGATAAGTTTCAGATTCAATAAATTCTCTTATGGCTTCTCTGTCTATCATTCCATATTTTTCTATTATTAACTCCGTAACCTGACGATCATAAAAATCAATCTTTCGCGCATTCAACTTATTCATAATACTTCACTCCTCTCAAAATGCATTAAAGAAAGTGCCTTTTCTGTCAGAAACGCATACTGATCTGTCAAATTCTGTGGCATCAATCTTTCCACTGCCTGTTCTTTTGTATAACGACCATCCATATAATCGTCAATTACCGGAAGTGTTGAATCATTTGCCACTGGACCAATTACTAAATCAAAATTGTTAATACTAACAATTTCTTTTCTATTATTTACAACAAATTCTAGCCATTCTGCATTTGCTTTTTCGAATTTAAGTGTTTTCAGTTCTACCATTCGTATTTCATCTAATTCATAAACATTAAGCGTAGGGCTCCCTTGACGTCTCCTCTTTGTTACAGCTCTTGCCCACTTTTCAGCCTGATTTCTACTGGATGTTAAATAAAATCCTGCTCCAAAATCCAATGCTCGAAGATTTTTTCGAATCATAGGACATTCAACCTCCATATTACTTCCATGATATAATCGCATTTTTTAAACTCCTTCCCATAATCCCAATCGTTCAATTATCGATCTATAGTCGTCTCATAAACAAAAACTAAAAGTATATACCATTCATGACACCTCATACTGAATATCTATTAAATTTTCTACTTAATATAAATATTTTCTCAAAATAGAAATTTTGCACTTTATCTACTTCACGCTGATGAAGGGTGATAAGGTGGTCGAGGTTTTCAAAATACAAGCCAACTTGTTTTTGCTCCTCTATGCTCGGGATGGTAAATTCCATTTTAGAAAACATATAGCCTGTGATTTGATTTATGGTCGCACCCATATTCATTGCAACTTCCTCATCAAAATGAGGTGTGTTCAACAACGCATTTGTGAATGCGGGACATTGAGAACGAACGCCAGTCATAAATGCTCCAATTACTGTATTTGGCATAAAACCCTTTATTTGTGCGTGTTTTCCTATCAAAGAACGAGAGCCATTTCGTACTACAACAATAATATCGCCCTCTCTAACATTATCTACATTCACGACTTCGGAATCGACAAAATCCGTTAACTTACGCTGTTCCCACGTTATTGCACTATATCTTATTTCGAACCATCATCAAAGTATAACCCAATAAATTTTTGCCCTTCCACTCTGCCCGATTCAATCGTTTTGGATTATCCATAGATAATCCAATTCCCCAAATTAGATCCTTTACTGCACATTCAGCTAAAATGGCATGACCCGTATTCCGTAACTTTTTTTCAAATCATCATTTTGTGAAAATTTCGCTACTAATCCCTCATACACTACAATTTGTCGAATCCCATTCCAATAATTCTCATTATATTCAGCTACCATTCTTCCTAATGTCTTAATTCGAGACACGCTATCTGTATCTAAAATTTGATTAGCAATGTTTTTATCTTGAAAGCAAATTGCTTTCTGATACATCATAAACTGTTCTATAGATGAAAATTCAATATCTCCTACACAAAAAACCGAAGGATACCAATTACTTAAATATCCATTTTCCTCCTCAGGATTATGAAAACAAATAATCTCCATTTAAACACTTCCCACCTTTTTTACTGCCAAATCTAATTCTAAATCATGTAATCCATGATAAGCTTTTCTCAAAAAATCTATGGGAATTCTTTTTATCACCTCGGAACTTGGAATATCATAGTACCATTGATAATACGCATAGAATTCCCCTATCCAATCTGGCAAAAACCCCTCTAATGATTCTCCTGACTCCAATATGTAGTTTTCATTTTTTGAAAAATAATCCCATAATTCCTTTGCATTCATTGTATTAACATATGCCTTTGCCTCATCAATACTTTTTCTTGTTTTACTGTTCATATATGTTTGAATGAAATTTTCTGTATTTTTATCCGGAAATGTCTGTGCTACAAAATCAAACAATTTCCCTTGATTTTCAACTACGTCACTTAAATAAACTTCTGAATATGCCTGCATTATTCTCACCTCTCAAACAACGTACTAAATACATCCGTTACCTTATTTGCATCAGAATCAATTAACTTTTTCATATTAATTCTTGCTGCAACATCTCTCTGATTGTATTTTGCATTAAATTCATCATATTGAACAGAAAATAGTCCATCTTCTATTTCTTGTAGTTTTGAATATGACAATCCGGATTTAATACAATACTGAATTCCCAGATTTCCCAAAGACAATAATTCCTCTAATATACTAATATCAACATTGTCCCTGACAAATTCCTTTGCGATATAGAAATAAGATGCATTTGCTCTCCAACCCTTTATAATATCGTAGTGACTTGTATCCACTCCATATTTTTCAATAAATTTTTCTGCTTTTCGCTAATTCAAAATTCTCTGTTAGATAAAATCCTCGTCCATAATCATGTTGATCCTGCCCATAACCATATGTGGGTGTTACAACCTTATCAGGAGTGCCATGAAATAAAATAATTTTCCCCATATCTATTCCTTCCTCTGCTTAGACAAACATCTTTTCTAACATAGATTTTTTGATATTTTGTAGCTTTTCCGAACTCTCCCAACTTACGCTGTTCCCAAGCTTCGTTAAATCCTTGAAATCGAATCTCTGTTTTTTTCCTTTTTCCTTTCATTTTACTCCCTTTCAAGAGTGATTGAAACTCTCTCAGCCCTTTCATATCGAATTCGTTTCCCTGTAAATCATAATCCTGCTTCCCATCCATAGGAATCTCCTGAATCAATTGCAATAATCCACTGATTTCCTTCGTACGGGCACCGGAACTATCTCCTAACTTACTTAATCCGGTTTCCAACGTCTGAAAAATATTTTCGAACGCATTTTATTTGCTGATTCCCAGATCTTATTTGCCAACTGCTGTTTATTCATAAAATTTTGCCTTCCCTTTCTCCTATCTGTTTATATTCTAGCAATATCCCGGAAAATATTCAATCCTTTGTCTTTCCACAAAATCAAGCTTCATCTTAAAAGGACAAAGCGGACAAGTCCGCATCAAACTCCCTCTATCCCTCAATCTTTGAGGGACTTACTCCGCTTTGCGCGCCAGATGCAGACTGCGAAAGCAGTCATATTTCTTCTTGCATCTGGTCGCATCCTACGCGGAGCGGTTTTTTTTCTCTCTTTTGTTACTGATCTCTCAGATGAATCTGAGGACTTCCATGTCCCGTAATATAGTCTTTTGTAATCACAACACTTCCTATAGAATCATCTTTCGGAATCTCATACATAATATCCAGCATGAACTTCTCAATAATCGCACGAAGTGCTCTTGCACCGGTCTTCTTCTCTAAAGCCTGCTCGGCAATGGCTTCCAGTGCACTGTCATCAAATTCCAGCCTCACCTCATCCAGTTCCAGAAGTTTTTGATACTGTTTTAAGATAGCATTTTTCGGCTCCTTCAGAATCTGTACCAGCATCTCCTTTGTTAATCCTTCCAGAGTAAATACCATCGGCAGACGCCCGATAAATTCCGGAATCATTCCATACTCTCTTAAGTCGTCATTTGTCACATTAGAAAGAAGATTCTCTTCCTTATCAAATCGATCTTTCAGATCTGCTCCAAATCCAATCGACGTACGCTTCATCAGACGTTTTTTAATAATTCCTTCCAGATTCGGAAATGCGCCGCCGCAAATAAAGAGAATATTTTTTGTATTGATCGTTGTAAGGGGAACCATCGCATTTTTGCTGGTAGCTCCAACCGGAACTTCCACATCGGCACCTTCCAGTAATTTTAACAGCCCCTGCTGTACAGACTCTCCACTGACATCCCTGCTGTTCGTATTCTGCTTCTTGGCGATCTTATCAATCTCGTCAATAAAAATAATCCCGTGTTCTGCCTGATCCACATCATTATCTGCTGCCTGCAAAAGTTTGGATAAAACGCTTTCCACATCGTCTCCAATGTAACCGGCCTCCGTTAAAGAGGTGGCATCCGTAATTGCCAACGGCACTTTTAATAATCTTGCCAACGTCTTTACCAGATAAGTTTTACCGCTTCCGGTAGGTCCGATCATCAGCATATTGGACTTATCAATCTCTATCTCATCCATGGTGTTTGTAACCACTCTTTTATAGTGATTGTAAACTGCAACAGACATAACCTTCTTTGCATAGTCCTGTCCGATTACATATTCATCCAGCATTGCCTTAATCTTATGAGGAGCCGGAAGATCCTTCAACTGAAGTTCCGGTACTTCCTCTTTGTCTTTTTTCTTCTTTTTAACTTCCTGCTTTGGCTGTTTCATCTGCATATCATTCATAATCTTGTTAATATCAAGATGATCAAGATCCATGTTTCTTGCATCAATAAAACTAAACTGTCCCTGCCCCATGGTATCTAATGTCCTCTGCATACAATCTGTACAAATATAAATATTATTAGGGAGTGACAGCATCTTACCGGTCATAGACTCCGGACGACGACACAGATAGCAATAATGTTCTACATCCCGCGTATCATCTTCCTGCTTCACTTCTTCAATTTCATTCTCATTTTTATTTTTTTCTTCTGACATATGTTGTCCTCCATTTCTTATGTTATCAAACAGAGTACTTCTCTTATGATCCCACTTCCCTTTATCATATCTTCTTTTGTCATTCTCGTAAAGCCCAAAATATATTGTTCCTTCTCGAGGCTTTTGTCAATATAGTAGCGGGACAACGGATAAATCACTACTCCGCGTTCCCGAAGGCACATCTCAAACCTTTGGCTATCTTTCACCGGAAATTCTGCAATTACATGAACACCGGCTCCCTGTCCCGACACTTTGACCCCATCTCCCATCTCCTGCAGACATGAAAGCAAAAGGTCATGCTTTTCTTTGTAAATATTTCTCATACGATTTAGATGACGTTCAAAATGTCCTTCTGTTAAAAACAGCGTCAGCACTCTCTGATCGATTCTTGAAACCGCACAGGAAAACGCTTTTCCAACTTCCCGATATGCCGGAATTAACTGCTGCGGCAATACCATATAACTGACACGAATCGCCGGGGCAATTGCCCTTGAAAACGTTCCCATATAAATTACTTTATTACTTTGTGAGATTCCCTGCAATGCCGGAATCGGTTTTCCAAAATATCGAAATTCACTGTCATAGTCATCTTCAATAATATATCTGCCTTCTTCCTTCTCCGCCCATCGGATCAGCTGACTGCGTCTTCCAATGGGCATCACAACCCCTGTAGGATACTGATGCGCCGGTGTCACATAGGCAAGATCTGCACCGGATGTTTCTAATTCTTTTACGGAAAGTCCTGATTCATCCATAGTAATCGGACGAATTTCAAACCCCAGCTCTTTTAACATTTCATGGGCATGAATATAAACCGGATTTTCAATTCCAACGGTCTTAGCCCCGCCAAAAATCTGGCGCAGAAGGAACAAAAGATTCTCCATTCCTGCCCCGACTATAATCTGACTGGTCGTTACATGAACTCCTCTGGATTGTCTCAGGTAATACATGATCGCCTTGCGTAATTCCAGATCACCCTGAAAATTCCCTTTCTGGAACAGTTCCCGATGATCATCAATCATAATATCTTTCATAAGTTTCCGCCAGATATGGTAAGGAAACTGCGACATATCAACTCCTGACGGCGAAAAATCATAAGGGATCTCCTCCGGTTCCGGCTCGATCTCTTCTTTTGGTAATTCTAAAGAAATCTTTAAATCAGCCAGCTCTTCCACCTGACAGACAAAAAAGCCTCTCTTGGGTTCTGCCTTTACATAGCCTTCCGAAACCAGCTGCCCGTAGGCAGTATCTACCGTATTACGACTGATTCCCAGATGTTTTGCCAGTCTTCTTGCAGAAGGGAGCTTCGCCCCAAAAGGGAGAGCTCCCGTTTTAATTTCTTCTTTCACCGCAAGATAAATCTGTTCATAAAGCGGTTCCTTTGTTCCAAATTCCAATGGAATCAATAGCATCTTATCACCTGCTTACTCAGCATTGGAAATTGTAATTTTTTCAATAACAATATCTTTTACAGGCTGACTCTCTTCACCACTTCCATTGTCCTGAGTCTCAGATGCGGCAATTCGGTCTAAGACATCATATCCGTCAATCATCTGTCCAAATACCGTATAACTTCCATTTAAAGAAGGATATCCTCCCTGATCCAGAAACTTCTCTCTCTGCTCGTCAGTAAATTCCATCGTTCCTTCATCCATTACCTGCTTCGCAGTATCTGCTTTTGCCTGAACAACGAAAAACTGGCTGCCATTGGTTCCGTCTGATCCGGAATTCGCCATACAAAGTGCTCCTCTTAAAGGAAGCAGCTGATCTGATATCTCATTTTCAAAAGTTTCTCCCCAGATACTCTCTCCGCCGGTTCCTGTTCCGGTAGGATCACCACTTTGAATCATAAAATCATTTATAACTCTGTGAAACTTCTGTCCGTTAAAATATCCGTTATCTGCCAGTGTTACAAAATTTTTCACTGCCAGAGGCGCCTGTTTCAGGAAAAATTTAAATTTAATTTCCCCATATCCCTTCACCTTCATGACAGCAACGGTTTCTCCCTTTTGTGCATCTGCAAGCTGGTCTGTCTTCTTTGCCCCGGTAATCTTCGGCACTTTATATTTTGACAACACCTCTTTTTTCGATGCTTCCGTCGTTGTTTCCTGTTTATCCTGACTGTCTTTTTTGGTCCCGCAACCTGCAAATGCCACTACAGAAAGCAGAAGGCATCCTGCTACAACTACTCTTTTTATCATTTCTGACCGCTCCTTTTATTGTTCTCTAATCTTATCCGCCGGAAATACAATCCCCGTCTGACGTCTTACTTCATCTGTAATCTCCATCTCAATTCTGGAAGATTCCAAAAAACGATGACTGATATCTTTTGTTTCAATGAGTCCTATAAAATCTTTTGTCTCATAGATCATAGGATTTTCTCTGGATTCAAATTCCAGTACTTCCTGCTCTCCATTCCGATAAAAAATTGTGATTTTTTGAATAATCGGACACTGTTCAATTACCATACATCCCTTTTCACCCTGAATCTGTGTTGGAAGCATAGAATCCGTAATCTTAGAATATAAAATCTCTGCCTGCTTATCTCCATAAGAAGCAATAAGACTTCCGGCACCATCCACACCGTTTTCTAAGAAAATGCTGTCTGCCAGAAGTTTTTTCGGTCTTCCGAAGAGACTCGCCAGAAAATGAATGCAATAAGAACCAATATCCATTAACGCTCCATTGGATAATTTCGGATTAAATGCGTTTTCTATAATTCCGTTTTTAAATTTGTCATATCTGGAAGAATACTGACAATATTGAATGGTGGCTCTGCGAACCGCACCGATTTTGTGAAGATTTTTAAGAATTGCATCAAATCCCGGTGAATGTACGTTTTTCATTGCCTCCATAAAAACCACACCCTGCTCTTTGGCTGCCTCAATCAGCAGTTCCAATTCGGTCTGATTAGAACATACCGGTTTTTCACACAGCACATGTTTTCCGTGATTGATCATTGTAATAGAATGAGTATAATGCATATAGGTCGGACTTGCTACATAGACTGCATCAATATCAGGATCCCCTGCCATCTCCTCATAATTATCATAGACTTTTGTCACACCATATTTTGCAGCAAATTCTTCTCCCTTTTCTCTCGTTCTGGAATAAACCGCTGCAAGTTCTATCTCCTTTAACTCACTGACACCTTCCATCAGCCAATCTGTAATAAAATTTGTCCCAATGACAGCCAAACGTACCATAGAATCCTCCTTGATTAAAAGATCCCGAGAACAAACACAACCAAAGATTTTTTCCTTTTTATCCATCTGTCTGATTATGTGGAATGCATAAAAGACTCTTTTCTTTCATGCATTCCACCAAAAACTTAATTCAAAACAGTTTTCAGGCATTCTCAAACTGACTGTTATAAAGATCTGCATAGAATCCGCCTTTGGCAAGGAGTTCCTCATGATTTCCCTGTTCCACAATATCTCCGTGATTCATAACAAGAATCATATCTGCATCTCGAATCGTTGAGAGTCTGTGGGCAATCACAAAGCTGGTTCTTCCTGCCATCAAATTATCCATTGCCATCTGGATTCTCTCTTCTGTTCTGGTATCAACAGAGCTGGTAGCCTCATCCAAAATCAAAATCTTCGGATCAGCTAAGATCGCACGGGCAATTGTCAGCAGCTGTTTTTGTCCCTGGGATACGTTATTACTTTCTTCATTTATTACCATATCATATCCACCCGGCTGTGTCACGATAAAATGATGAGCAAACGCAGCCCTTGCAGCCCCTTGAATTTCCTCCTCTGTGGCATCCAGTTTTCCATAGCGGATGTTATCTCGAACAGATGCATTATAAAGCCAGGTATCTTGTAAAACCATTCCAAACATTTCACGGATATCACTTCGGACAAATTCCCGAATATCGTGACCGTCAATCTTTATGGAACCTCCGTTTACATCATAAAAACGCATCAAAAGCTTAATCAGCGTTGTCTTACCGGCTCCAGTCGGTCCCACAATGGCAACTTTCTGTCCTTCTTTCACATTAACAGAGAAATCACTGATAATCGTCTGTTCCGGATTATAACCAAAATGAACATGCTCAAAACTTACATTTCCTTCCAGTGATCTGATATCCACCGGATTTTCCAAAACTTCGATCTCTTCTTCCTCTTCTAAGAACTCAAAGACACGTTCCGCTGAAGCTGCTGTCGTCTGCATCATATTACCAACCTGAGCAAGCTGTGTGATCGGCTGACTGAAGTTTCTTACATATTGAATAAAAGACTGAATCTGACCAACTTCTATGGCATCCTTCATTACAAGAAATCCTCCGAGAATTGCCACCACAACATATCCGAGGTTCCCCACAAACTGCATCAGCGGCATCATCGCACCAGAGAAAAACTGCGATTTCCATGCGGAATTATATAAACTGTCGTTGACTCTTTTAAAATCTTCAATGACGCTCTTCTCTTTGTTAAATGCTTTGACAATATTGTGTCCACTGTAGATTTCTTCTACCTGACCATTCAGTTCCCCGAGATTTTTCTGCTGTGCCTTAAAATACGGCTGGGATTTTGACATAATCAGCCCAATCAGCCCGATAGACAGCGGAAGTGTCAGTAATACGGCCCCTGTCATCGGAATACTGATTCGAATCATCATAACCAAAACACCGACAATCTGTGTTGCAGAAGTAATAATTTGTGTCATACTCTGATTCAGACTCTGTCCCAAAGTATCCACATCATTGGTTACACGGGATAATACCTCTCCGTAGGTTCTGCTCTCAAAATACTTCATCGGCATTCTGTGAATTTTTTCTGAGATATCCTTACGCATCTGATAGGTAATATAATTTGAAACATGGGTCATAATCAGTCCCTGTACAAAAGAAAACAGTGCACTGATCACATATAATCCAAGGAGCATCAGTAAAATATTTCGGACTTTATCAAAATCAATTCCACCGCTTCCACTGACCTTTCTGACCAGACCATTAAAAATCTCTGTAGTGGCATCTCCTAAGATCGTCGGTCCTACAATATTAAATACGGTACTTGCAATGGCAAAAATAATGACCAGAACAATCGGTGCATAAAACCTGCGCATATACTTTACCAGTTTTTTCATGGTTCCTTTTAAGTCTTTTGCTTTTTCTCCAGATGCCATTGCTCCGCCGTGGCCCATAGGCCCTTTTCTTTCATTATGATTACTCATGCTCAGACACCTCCTTCGCTTTCTTTAAGTCTTCCTCTGACAGCTGTGATTTTGCGATCTGCTGATATACCGGACAAGTCTCAAGCAGCTCCTGATGAGTTCCTTTTCCTACAATATTTCCCTCATCCAGGACAATAATCTGATCTGCATGTAAAATTGTACTGATTCTCTGCGCTACAATCAATGTTGTGCTTCCATTGGTTTCTTTTTGCAGTGCACTTCGAAGTTTCACATCGGTCTTATAATCAAGGGCTGAGAAACTGTCATCAAAAATATAAATTTCAGGATCTTTTGCAACTGCACGTGCAATCGAAAGTCTCTGTTTTTGTCCGCCGGATACATTTGAACCGCCCTGTGCAATCGGTGACTGATATTTTTCTTCTTTCTCGTCAATAAAATCAACTGCCTGCGCAATCCTTGCCGCACGCTTTACCTCTTCCTCTGTGGCATCTTCTTTTCCGTATTTCAGATTTGACTCAATCGTTCCGGAAAAAAGCACTCCTTTTTGAGGCACATATCCGATCTTATCACACAAGTCTGCATGACAAACTTCCCGTACATCCTGTCCGTCTACCAGAATACTTCCCCTTGTCACATCAAAAAATCTTGGAATCAAATTGATCAATGTAGATTTACCACTTCCGGTACTTCCGATAAACGCAGTTGTTTTTCCTGCCGGAGCTACAAAACTAATATTATGAAGAACCGCCTCATCTGCATCCGGATAGACAAAGTAGACATTTCTAAATTCTACCTCACCTTTTTTCTCCGGCAAAAATTCTTTCGGATTCTCAGGATCTTTAATCATAATCTCCATATCCAGAATCTCATTAACACGCTCTGCTGCGACCTGCGCACGCGGCATCATAATAGATACCATAGAGATAAATAGAAATGCCATAATAATCTGCATTGCATACTGAATAAATGCCATTAAATCTCCTACCTGCATTTTCCCAAGATCAATGCTGTCTGCCCCTACATAGACAATCAAAACCGTTAAACCATTCATAATAAGCATCATCGCCGGCATCATAAAGGTCATTGCGCGATTAACAAACAAGTTCGTTTTCATCAAATTCTTATTTGCCTCATCAAAACGTTCTTCCTCATGTTTTTCTGTGCTAAATGCACGGATTACAGATAATCCGGTCAGGATTTCTCTTGTAACAAGATTCAGACGGTCAATTAATTTCTGCAAAGATTTAAACTTCGGCATTGCCACTCCAAACAGGATAAGAATCACC